>Ga0194137_10000092_pt1 | contig 56510 bp, 54 predicted proteins | sample TARM_MetaG_T3_14_FD_134025 | JGI IMG/M metagenome (GOLD analysis project Ga0194137, IMG submission 134025) | Freshwater microbial communities from Pennsylvania, USA, analyzing microbe dynamics in response to fracking - TARM_MetaG_T3_14 (version 2) | ecosystem: Environmental > Aquatic >...
CAGGCCCACGGCGAGCAGCGGATGCATGTCAGCACGGAGCCCGAAGCGGTCGTGCTCAAGGGCAAAGGCCCGGGCTACAACGTGCAGACTGCCGTTGATGCCGAGCACGCCTTGATCGTGGCCCATCAGATCAACGCCCAGGCCGACTCCAAGCGCCCCTCCAAACCGCAGCGACGAAGCACACACCACGCCGTGGATCAAATTGGCGCCCACAAACAAAAACGCCCCGATGAATGAACTCGGGGGCGTTTTGATATCGGCGGCCGTCGCAGCCGTTTTGACACGGACTGCGCGGGCCGCCGTTCTTATTCCAGGCCTCGATTACAGGCAACAGGCCAGCAGCTGCTGGATACAGCAGGCCAGGTCGCCGCAGCAGTTCTGGGCGGCGAAGGCGACGGCGGAGGCCGACAGCAGGCCGAGGGCGGCCACGGTCTTGATCAATGCGGATTTCATGGGAGTCCTTTGAAGTTGAATGGATGACGTTTGGATTGGTCCGGCCGCTAATCGGGCGGGGTCCAGATCTCGTCGATCCAGTCGTCAAAGGCAGGCGCCAGGGTCACGGGGCCGAGTCGCATGGGTAGCGCGACGGGTGCCACTGCCTCGGGTGCAGGCAGGACGGCGGCCGGGCTGGTACACAGCGCGCAGGCGGCCACGCAAGCCAGCATTGCATCGCAGCCCTGCTGGCAGCAAGGCTGGTTCGCGCGCGCCACCGGCAGCCAGGCAAGGCCGGCGAGCAGCATCAGCGCGAGGGCAAGGCGGCGCAGCATGGGCCAACTCTAGCGGCAGTCGCCCGCCCCTGTCTTGCGCTCCCTCTGCCTTGCAGCATGCAGGCTGCAAGAGCCTGTCCTCGGTCCCGCCTCAGACCTTGATCGAGAAGGGGTTGAAGTTGGTGTCGCGGTCGTAGTAGTCCTCGTCCTCAGCGCGCTTCAGGAAGGCGACGACCTTGGCCGTGGCCGGGTACATGACGGCCTCCCAGATGGTCTTGAAGAGGTACTGGGTGACGATGACGGCGAACAGCTGCTCATTGGGCCAGATGCCGTAGAAGGCGATCAGGAAGAAGACGCCGGTATCGACCAGCTGGCCGACGATGGTGGAGCCGATGACGCGCGCCCACAGGTATTTGCCCGCCGTCGCGATCTTCATCTTGGCCAGCACGAAGCTGTTGGCGAAGCTGCCGCAGGCGAAGGCGATCATGGAGCCGGCCACGATGCGCCAGGTGTTGCCGAAGACGGCCTCCAGATGCGGCTGGTAGGCCGCCATGAAATCGTTCCGGGCCGGCGGCAGGTTGACGACGACGAAGGCCATGAAGGCCGAGAACACGAGGGCGCCGAAGCCGGCCCAGACGACGCGGCGGTCGCGGCCATAGCCGTAGACCTCGGTCAGGATGTCGCCAAAGATGTAGCTGATGGGGAAGAAGAACAGGTCGGCGCCAAAGGTGACCGTGCCGATGACCGGCAGGGTCAGCTGGGCCGCCTTGGCCGCGCCGATCAGGTTGGAGCACAGCAGCACGCAGACGAAGGCCGCCATGATCAAGTCGTAGTACTTGAAGCTGCGGTGCGCGGGGACGGTCATGAAGCTCCTCCTGTTGGAGGCGGCATTGTCAACGCGGGCCCGTGAGTCGCAAGAGGGTCTGGTGCAGCTTGGGTGTGTCGATGGGCTTGGTCAGGAAGTCGTTCATGCCCGCCGCGAAGGCGTCGTCGCGCTCGGAGACCAGGGCCGCCGCCGTCAGCGCGACGATGGGCAGCTCGCCCGCCTTGAAATGCTTGCGCAGTTCGCGGGTCGCGTCGTGGCCGCCCATGACGGGCATCTGCACGTCCATCAGCACGATGTCGAAGGGCTTGCCGACGCTGGCCGCCGCGAGCACGGCCTCGATGGCCTGGCGGCCGTCGCTGGCCTGGGCGACCTCCATGCCCCACTGCTCGAGCTGGGCCACCGCGATCAGCATGTTGACGGGGTGGTCCTCGGCGATCAGCACGCGCCGGCCCTGCAGGGCGTCGTGGACCTGGCTGCGGGTCTCGCGCGGCTGGTGGGCCATGGGCGCCGGCGCGGCCGGCAGCGGTAGCTCGGCCCAGAAGGCCGAGCCCTCGCCCGGCGCACTGTTCAGGCCGACCTCCCCGCCCATCAGCGTGGCCAGCTCGCGGCAGATGGACAGGCCCAGGCCCGTGCCGCCGAAGCGGCGCGTCGTCGATTCGTCCGCCTGTGTGAAGGGCTGGAAGAGGCGGGCCTGCTGCTCGGGCGCGATGCCTGGACCGGTGTCGCGCACCTCGATGTGCACCCACTCGCCGGCGCTGCCGCGGGCGTTGGCCGGCAGGGCCCGCACGCTGACGGTGACGCCGCCAGTCTCAGTGAACTTCAGCGCATTGGTCAGGTAGTTGGACAGGATCTGGCGCGTGCGCAGCGGGTCGCCGAAGACCCAGCTGGGCAGGGCCGGGTCGATCTCGACGGCAAACGTCAGGCCTCGCGCCTGGGCCAGCGTCAGATAGGCCAGGCGGATGGAGGCCAGCAGCTCGCGCAGCGAGAAGGGCTGGGTCTCCAGCGTCAGCCGTCCAGCCTCGATCTTGGACAGGTCCAGGATGTCCGAGATCAGGCCCGACAGGCTCTCGGCACTGTCCATCATCTGGTTCAGGTAGTCGCGCCGCTGGCTGTCGGTGATGTCGGGCTGCTGGGCCAGGCGGCCCAGGCCGAGCAGGCCGTTAAGCGGCGTGCGGATCTCGTGGCTGGTGTTGGCCAGGAAGGCGCTCTTGGCGCGGCTGGCGGCCTGGGCCTCGTCCTTGGCGTGGGCGAGCTGGTCCTCGACGCGGCGGCGTTCGGTGATGTTCTCGATGATCCAGATGGTGCCGCCACGGCTGGGGTGGGCCGGGTCGACGGCCTGGGCCAGCAATCGGGCCAGGAAGGTGGAGCCGTCGCGGCGGCGCATGGTGCGCTCGGCCTCGACCTGCTGGCCGGCCGCCAGCTGGGGGCCGAGGTCGCGGCCGACGGACTGCCAGTCCTCCACGCTCGGCCAGACGACGCTGCCATGCTGGCCGATCAACGCGCCGCGCTCCCAGCCGAACATGGCCTCGACGCGCGGGTTGGCCAGCACGAACTGCTGGTCGCGCGTGAGGGCAATGCCGATGGAGGCGTTCTCCAGGATGGCACCGTGCACGAGGCGGGTGCGCTCGCTCTCGGACACGTCGCGCGCATACAGCACCAGATAGTTCTGGCCGTCCATCTCGAAGGGCGCGACCGAGACCAGCATGGAGATGGCGCTGCCGTCCTTGCGGCGGAAGCTCACCGGCAAATTGCTGGCGATGCCGTCGCGGTGGATGGCCTCGCGGATGGCGTTGCGGTCGGCCGCGTTGTGCCATATGCCGATGTCCTCGGCCGTGCGGCCCAGGATCTCGGAGCTGTTCCAGCCACTGAGCTGCTCGAAGGCCTTGTTGACCATCGCATAGCGGCCGCTCTCGGCCTCGGTCAGCGTGATGACGTCGGGGCTGGTGGCCACCAGATGCGACAACAGGCCCTCGCTGCGGCGCAGGGCGTCCTGGGCGCGGCTCTGCTCGGTCTGGTCGGTGAAGAAGGTCAGGGTGGCCGGACCCGAAGCGGTCTCGACGCGCACGCTGGTGGCCTGCACCAGGCGGCGGCGGCGCGACAGGGTGCGCAACCGGTACTCGGCCATGGGCTGCATGGCGCCGGGGGCCAGGCCCTCCAGCCGCGCGGCCTGCTGGCGGGCGGTCTCGTCGTCGCCGGGCTCATAGTGGCTGAACAGGTCCTGCCCGATCATGCTGGAGCGCTGCGCATAGCCGAACATGGCCATGGCGGCAGGGTTGGCGTCGACGACGCGGCCCCAGCGGTGCAGCACCAGCGGCGAAGGCGAGCGGCGGAACAGCTCGCGGTAACGCGTCTCGGTGGCTTGCACTGTCTGCTCGGCTGCCACCTCGCCCGTGACGTCGCGGCCCACGCCCCAGTACCCACGGAAATTGCCCTGCGCATCGAAGCGCGGCTCGCCGCTGATGGAGACCCAGCGCGCGCTGCCATCGATGCCGACGCGGCGCGCCACCATGCCGTGGAAGGGCCGGTGCGATTCGAGGTCGGCACGGTGGGCATCGAGCTCGTCGTCGCTCAGGCCCATGCCGTCGAGCTCCCAGGGCGTCTTGCCGAGGCGGCAATTCAGGTCCAGGCCCGAGGCGCCGGGCCTTTCCTCGGCGACATGGGTGAAGCGGAACTCGCGGTCCATCTCCCAGTACCAGTCCACCGCCATGCCGAGCAGGCCGCGGAAGCGCGCCGTGCGCTCCTCGGCTTCGGCAAGAGAGCGCTTTACCATCTTCAGCATGCCCAGGCCGGCCACCAGGCCCGTTCCCAGCAGGCCGAACTGCACGATGGCACGCAGCCAGAGGCTGGCCGTCCCCAGCGGATGGGTAGCCCAGCCCAGGGCCTCGCCGGCCCCCAGGCCCGCCAGCGCGACGCCGCCCAACAGGGTCAGCACGACGCCGGCCACCAGGCCGAACAGCCCTGTCGCAAACGCGATGACCAGGCTCATCAGCGGGAGGCACAGCGACCACAGGCCCAGGTCGCGCGACACGGCGGCGGCCACCGGCAGGGCCAGCACCAGGGTCATCATGCCCAGCGCGATCAGCGGCCGCTCCCTGCGGCGCGGCGCGCGCGACAGCAGGGCCAGGCGCAGCACGGCCAGCACCGAGATCAGCAGGGCCATTGCCGCGGGCGGCCAGCCTCCCATCCATTCGCCGGGCTGGCGCGTGAACCACAGCAGCGCGGCCACCGGCACGAAGACCGGCGCGCAGGCCATCAGGAAGACCCGTGAGGCCTGCCAATGCATGCTGTTTTGCAGACGCTCGCGCTGCTGCTCGGGCGGCGCGCCATGCCCGACGAGGCTGCTGAGATCGTCGCTGGCGCGCCCCATGCTCAGGCTAGCGCTCTGCGGGTGGCTTCCGCCACGCTACGGGCGCGCTCGGCGAAGTCGGCGCCGCCGCTGGCATAGAGGATGGCGCGCGAGGAATTGACGGCCAGAGGCGCCGCGCGGCCGGCGGCCTGCACGACGGCGGCCGCATCGCCGCCCTGGGCGCCGACGCCCGGCACCAGCAGGGGCAGCGTGGGCGCGAGTTCACGCACGCGGGCGATCTCGCCCGGATAGGTGGCACCGACGACCAGGCCGAGCTGGCCGTTACGGTTCCATTGGGTCTCGGCCAGATGGGCCAGATGCTCGAACAGGCGCGGCTGGCCGGGCACGTCGGCCAGGCGCTGCATCTGCCAGTCGTCGCCGCCCTTGTTGGAGGTGCGGCACAGCAGGATGGCGCCCTTGCCTTCGTAGGCCAGATAAGGCTCGACGGAATCGAAGCCCATGAAGGGCGACAGGGTCACGGCGTCGGCCCGGTAGCGCACGAAGGCCTCGCGGGCGTACTGCTCGGCGGTGGAGCCGATGTCGCCGCGCTTGGCGTCCAGGATGACGGGCACGCCGGGCGCCACCTCGTGGATGTGGGAGATCAGGCGCTCGAGCTGGTCCTCGGCGCGGTGGGCAGCGAAATAGGCGATCTGCGGCTTGAAGGCGCAGACGAGGTCCTTGGTCGCGTCGACTATTGAACAGCAAAAGTCGTAGAACTTCGACGCGTCACCGGCCCAGGCACCGGGCAGCTTGCTCGGCTCGGGATCGAGGCCGACACACAGGCGCGATTGGGGAGTCAGGGCTTGGAGCTGGGCAACGAAGGTCATCAGTAGGCGGAAATGGGAATGGTGCGGGCGAGCACGAATTCTGCAAAAGCTTCCGCGGGCAAGGGCCGGCTGAACAGATAGCCCTGCACGGCCTGGCAGCCCTGGCGGCGCAGGAAGGCCAGCTGGCCCTCGGTCTCGACGCCTTCGGCCAGTGTCTGCAACCCGAGGGCGCTGGCCATGCGGATGACGGCGTCGACGATGGCGCGGTCTTCGGCGTCGTCGGTCAGGTCGCGCACGAAGGACTGGTCGATCTTGAGCTTGCTGACGCGGAACTTCTTCAGATAGCTCAGCGAGGAATAGCCAGTGCCGAAATCGTCGATGGACAGATGCACGCCGCGAGCATGCAGCTCGTTCATGACGGTGATGGCGACGGCCGGATTGTCCATGGCGGCGCCTTCGGTCAGCTCCAGCTCCAGGCGCTCGGCCGCCATGCCGGTCTCGTCCAGCACGCGGCCGACGAGCTCGGGCAGGTCGTCATGGCGGAACTGCACGGCCGACAGGTTGACGGCGATGGTCAGCTCGGGCAGGCCGGCGGCATCCCAGCGGTGCAGTTGGGAGAGGGCCTCACGCAGCACCCATTCGCCGATGGGCAGGATCAGGCCGGAGGTCTCGGCGACGGGAATGAATTCAGTGGGCGACACCCAGCCCAGCTCGGGGTGGTGCCAGCGCAGCAGGGCCTCGGCGCCGACGATGTGGCTCTCGCCGCCGCCGTCCAGCGCGAACTGCGGCTGGTAGTGCAGGCTGAGCTGGCGGCGCTCCAGCGCGCGGCGCAGCGCGTTCTCCAACTGCAGCGCGCGGGCCGACTGGGCCTGCATCTCGCTCGTGAAGAAGCGGTAGGCGTTGCGGCCGTCCTTCTTGGCCCGGTACATTGCCGCGTCGGCACATTTGCACAGGGTGTCGAAGTCGTCGCCGTCGGTCGGGAACATGGCGATGCCCATGGAGGGCGTGACTGTCAGCTCTTGCTGGTCGACATGGAAGGGCGCGCTGGCCAGGGCCATCAGCTTGGTGGCCAGGTGGGCGGCACCGGCAATGTCGGTCAGCGGCAGCACCAGCACGAACTCGTCGCCGCCCATGCGGGCCACGGTGTCCTGCTCGCGCACGGCACCGCGCAGGCGGGCGGCGAGCTGGGCCAGCAGGCTGTCGCCGACACGGTGGCCGAGGGAGTCGTTGACGTTCTTGAAGTGGTCCAGGTCCAGGAAGAGCACGGCCAGGGGCTCGTCGCCACGGCGGGCGATGTCGATGGCCTGGCTGGCGCGGTCGGCCAGCAGGTGGCGGTTGGGCAGGCCGGTCAGGCCGTCGAACAGGGCCAGGCGCTCGGCGCGGGCCTCGGCGGCCTGCTGCTCGGCGACCTTGAGCTCCAGGGCCGCGACGGTCTGGCTGAGCTGCTCGGTGCGCTGGGCCACCAGGGCTTCGAGCTGGGCCTTGGCCTGCACCAGTTCCAGCTCGGCCTGCTTGCGGGCCGTGATGTCCTGGGTGATCCAGATCGAGCCGCGCGACAGGTCGCTGCGGTCGATGGCTTTGCTGCGCACCTCGCACCAGACGGGCGTGCCGTCCTTCCTGCCCAGCAGCATCTCGGCATGGAAGGAGTCACCGCGCGACAGCGGCTCGTAGCAGAGGTCGCCGGCGGCCTTCCAGTCCTCGTCGCTGAGGTACCAGGCGCGCGACAGCTGGCCATCGAGTTCGCCGGGCCCGTAGCCGAAGAGCAGCTCGAAGGCGCGATTGCAGCGCGTCACGCGGCGGCCGCGCAGGAAGACGATGCCGACCATGGCGTGGTCGAAGATCAGCTGCTGCTCGGCATGCAGGTCGGACAGGGCCGCATCGGCCTGCTTGCGCTCGCTGATGTCGTCGACGATCCAGATCGAGCCGTCGGCCGGATCCTCGGCATTGATGAGGCGGCCGGTCAGATGGGCCCAGAACAGCTCGCCGTTCTGGCGCCGCATCATCTGCTCGCCGCGGAAGGTCTCGCCGATGGACAGCACCGGATAGGCCCGGGCGCCCAGGCCGCGAGCCTCCTGCTCGGATTCGTAGAGTTCGCGGCTGCTGCGGCCTATTGCTGCTTCCGGGCTGTCGAAGCTGTAGATCTCGGCATAGCGCTGGTTGCAGCGCACCAGGGTGCGCGCCTTCACGAAGACCACGCCCACGCCCGCGTTGGCCAGGATGACATCCAGCTCGCGCAAAGCCTGGCTGAGCGCGGGGTTGTCGCTGGAGTCGGGCGCGAGGCTCATGAAGCGGCTAAGCGGCGGCGGTCTGGTGGTCGGACGGGGAGCGGAGCATGACCAGGTATTGTCTGGTCTCATGCATATCCTGGATACCGAACGCCTGTCGCTGCGTGAATTCACACCGCTTGACGCGCCCTTCCTGCTCCGCCTGGTCAACGAACCCGGCTGGATCCGCAACATCAACGACCCCAGCGTGCGCAACGTCGACGACGCCCTGGCCTGGGCCGAAGGCCGGTTGTTCAAGGCCTACCGTGAACTGGGTCACGGCTTCTGGGCCCTGGAGCGCCGCGCCGACGGCGTGCTCGTCGGCATGTGCGGCCTGTTCAAACGCCCGGCCCTGCCCGAGCCCGACCTCGGCTATGCCCTGCTCGCCGAGCACGAGGGCCAGGGCTATGCGCTGGAGGCGGCGCGGGCCTGCGTAGCGCACGCGAAGACCGCGCTGGGCTGGACGACGCTGATGGCCATCACGGCCATCGACAACCCGCCCAGCGTGGCCCTGCTGCTGAAGCTGGGCTTTGTCGAAGGGGCCCAGGAACAGCTCGAGGGCTACAGCGGGCCCTCGAGGGTGTTCAGGCTCGCGCTTTAGACCCTTTTAGCCAATTCCTCTGCAAGGCCCGTGTAGGAGCCCGGCGTCATCTTCAGCAGACGCGCCTTCTCGGCCTTGGGCAGGTCCAGGCCCTCGATGAAGGCGCGGATGGATTCCTGGGTGATGGCCTTGCCGCGGGTCAGCTCCTTGAGCTGCTCATAGGGGTTGGGCAAGCCGTAGCGTCGCATGACAGTCTGGATGGGCTCGGCCAGCACTTCCCAGGCGGCATCGAGGTCGTCGGCCAGTGCGGCCTCGTTCAGTTCGAGCTTGCCCAGGCCCTTGGCCAGCGAGTCATAGCCCAGCAGCGCATAGCCCAGGCCCACGCCCATATTGCGCAGCACGGTGGAATCGGTCAGGTCGCGCTGCCAGCGGCTCACCGGCAGCTTCTGGCTCAGATGCGTCAGCACGGCGCTGGCCAGGCCGAAGTTGCCTTCCGCGTTCTCAAAGTCGATGGGGTTGACCTTGTGCGGCATGGTCGAGCTGCCGATCTCGCCGGCCTTGGTCTTCTGCTTGAAGTAACCCAGCGAGATATAGCCCCAGACGTCGCGCGACCAGTCGATCAGGATGGTGTTGGCCCGCGTGAAGGCGTCGAACAGCTCGGCCATGTAGTCGTGCGGCTCGATCTGGATCGTGTAGGGGTTGAACGTCAGCTTGAGCTGCTTCTCGATGACGTTCTTGGAGAACTTCTCCCAGTCATGCTTGGGCCAGGCCGACAGATGGGCGTTGAAGTTGCCGACGGCGCCGTTCATCTTGGCCAGGGGCCTGACGGCGGCGATGCGGGCGCGAGCCGTGACCAGGCGGGCCACGACGTTGGCGATCTCCTTGCCCACCGTCGTCGGGCTGGCCGTCTGGCCGTGCGTGCGGCTGAGCATGGGCGTGGCCGCGAACTGGTGGGCCATCTTGCGCAGCGTCTCGACGATGCCGTCCAGGGCCGGCAGCATGACCTCGTCACGCGCGGCCTTCAGCATCAGCGCATGGCTGGTGTTGTTGATGTCCTCGCTGGTGCAGGCGAAGTGCACGAACTCGCCGGCGGCCTGCAGCTCAGGCTGGCCTTCGAAGCTGCGCTTGATCCAGTACTCGACGGCCTTGACGTCGTGGTTGGTGGTGCGCTCGATGGCCTTGATGGCCTCGGCATCAGCCTCGGAGAATTTCTTGACGAGGCGGCGCAGGCGCGAACGCGCGGCGCTGGACAGCGGCTTGAATTCCTTGAAGCCGGCGTCGCTCAGCGCGATGAACCATTCCACCTCGACCTGCACGCGGCGGTGCATCAGCCCGTACTCGGACAGCAGCGGACGCAGTGCGGCCACCTTGGCGGCGTAGCGGCCGTCCAGCGGCGAAAGGGCGCTGATTGCGGAGTATTCGGAAGTGGACATGGCGGGCCGGCGGATCGTGGAAAACCCGCAATTCTAGTTTTCGGGCGCGTGCCCGTTCACCGCTGCCTGAAGAAGGCGATGCGCTCGGCGTCGGCGGGATGGCTGGAGAAGGCCGCAGCGAAGGCGCTGTCGGACCTCTCCTCGGCATCCTCCTCGCGCTGCTTGCGCAGCCGCTCGAAGAAGTCCGCCATGACGGCCGGATCGATGCTGGCGCTGCGCATCAGCTTGCGCGCATCCTCGTCGGCCTCGCGCTCGAAGTCGCGGGAATAGCTCTGCTGGGCCAGCATGGCCGGAGCGGTCGCCAGCGCCAGCGAGAAGTCGCCGACCAGCGCGCCGGTGGCGAGACCGACGCTGCTGGCGCGCAGCGTCAGCCGCATGCCGTGGCGGTGCCTCACATGGCCGAGCTCATGGCCGAGCACGCCGACGATGGCCTCGGGCCGGTCTGCCAGCAGCTGGACGAGTTCGTCGGTCACGATGATGGTGCCGCCCGGCAAGGCCAGCGCATTGGCACCGAAGTGGCGGCCACCCTCGCGGAACTGCAGCTCGACGGGCGTCAGCTTGGCGAGCGCCCGGCTGTCCATGGCATTGACGGCGTTGGCGAGGCGGGCGTACACCTCGTAGCGCTGCACCCTGCTCAGCTTGCTCGGCCGCAGCCAGTGCCTGTCGAGTTCCTGGAGCACCTGCTCCCCGACACGGTCGTCGACGTAGGCGGGCATGAAGCTCACCGCCGCGTCGGCCCCCAGGGGCACGCCCCAGCGCCAGCCGGCGAACAGCGTGGCGGCGAGCAGGGCCAGCGTCAGCAGGGCCAGCCAGCCGCTCTGCTGCCAGCGCGCGATGGCGCCATGGCGGCGGCCGCTCTGCCGCAACCAGGCGTCATAGGCGGCCGCATCGGCGCAGGCCAGCACGCCGCCGTCGGGCAGCAGCACCTGGCGCTGGCCGCGACGCAGCGGCTCGGGCCAGCGCAGCCGCGCCGCGCCGTAGTCGGTCGGCCTGTCGTCGCCGTCGGCCTGCACGCAGACGCAGTTCGCGTCGAACCACAGCCGGGCCGGCCGGGCCACGGGATGCAGGCCGTCGAACCATTGAACGTCCAGGGTAGGAGAAGCGGAGGTCGTCATAGGCCAAGGTCGATGCCGAAGAAGTCCCCGGCGGCTTCGCCGGAGGCGTCGGCGTAGTTGGCGCTTTCGCGGCCATCCCAGCCGGCCATGGAGCCACTGACGTGGATGCTGACCGCCTCCAGCTTCAGCTTCCACGTGTTGATGACGGCGAAGGGCCGGTATAGGCCCAGCGTGAGCAGGATCAGCAGCCAGTTCCTGGCCGTCAGCCAAGCCAGGCTGCGGAATTTCAGCGTGCTGGCAAAGCGCACCTGCTCCGACGCGCTGTGGTTCCAGACGAGGTTCTGCAGCTTGGCGTTGAAGTAGGGCCCGACCAGCACGAAGGACAGCAGATAGGCACCAACGACGACGACGATGGCCGCCAGCCCCGCGGTCTTGTTCGAATCCAGCCAAGCGCGCAGGTCGGGGATCAGCAGCAGCCCGACGAGCACCAGCACCGGCACCAGCACCCAGCACAGCGTCTTGAAGGCCAGGGCATAGAAGCGCCGCGTCTTCACCTGCATCAGCAGGCGCTGGTCGGCCAGCTGGTAGTGGTTGTGCTGGTAGCGCTTGACCTTGGCCAGCGCTAGCGGCAGCAAGGCCACATACAGCAGCGTGCCGATGCCACCGACCACCGCCATGGCACCCAGAACCCAGGGCGTGCCCCGCGCGCTGAAGGCGACGCGGCCCGTCACGAGATCCTCCGCGACGCGCTGCACGCCGACCATCAGCACCAGCGGCCAGATGACGACGCCGAAGGCCGAATAGGCATCGCCCAGGTCGCCCCGGAAGGCCAGGCGCAGGCCACGCCAGGAGGTGTTGGCCAGGCGGAACTGCTGCCCGGCGCGCCACAGCGCCGGCCACAGCACGCACAGACCCAGGAAGGCGACATAGCCCGCCAACGGAGCGAAGCGGCCGCCGATGGCATAGACCCCGAACAGCGCCACCAGCACCATGAAGCCGCGGAACATCGTCCGGGGGTCGCCATGGAAGGCCAGCGCATCGCCGTCTATCCAGCTGTTGGCATAAAGATAGCGGATGCGGCGCGCCTTGGCGAAGGGCAGGTACAGGCCCAGCGTCAACACGGTGAGCAGCAGGTGCAGCAGCCAGATGCGCAGGTACTCGACGCCGCTGCCGGTGAATTGCACGGCCAGCGGCCGTTCGACCGGCACGGCAGGCGCGGAGGCCGCCTCTTGCGCGGGCGGCGAAGCGGCCGCGTACAGCGTGTCCGCGGCCATGTCGGAGTCAAGCATTCATCCTCCCCGGATGTTTTTGTCCCGGCTTCCTGGGACGTGGCCGGTGTTGTGTGAGCGCGCAGCACTTTGCAGGGCGCCACGGAGGCTGGCAACCCCTGGCTGCGGTGGCTGTCGGCGCCAGCCGACAGGCCTTTTTCACCGGTAGATCGTCCAGGACCGCTGGCTAGAATCGTTTCGACCTGTGATCCCCGTGTTTGCCCTATGACCGCGATGAAGTTGATCGGATCTCTCGCCAGCCCTTACGTGCGCAAGGTGCGCATCGTGATGGCCGAGAAGAAGCTCGATTACCAGTTGGTGCTTGAAGACGTCTGGGCCAGCGACACCATCCTGAAGATGAATCCCCTGGGCAAGGTGCCCTGCCTGGTCATGGAAGGCCAGGACTCCATCACCGGCGCCGTCTTCGATTCGCGCGTCATCGTCGAATATGTCGACACCCTGTCGCCCGTGGGCAAGCTCATTCCCGAGCGGGGCCGCGAGCGCTGCGAGGTGCGCACCTGGGAGGCCCTAGCCGACGGCATCGTCGACGCCGCCATCCTCGTGCGCCTGGAGCGCACCTGGTCGCATCGCCCGCCGGAGCAGCGCAACCAGGCCTGGATCGACCGCCATCTGACCAAGGTCACCGCCGCCCTGGCCGCGATGAGCCAGGGCCTGGGCGAGAAGCCCTGGTGCTCCGGCAACCACTTCTCGCTGGCCGACATTGCCGTCGGCTGCGCCCTGGGCTGGTTGGAGTTCCGCTTCCCCGAGATCAACTGGCGCGAGGCGCATCCCAACCTGGCCCGCCACATGGACAAACTGTCGCAGCGCCAGAGCTTCATAGACTCCGCGCCGTCGGCCCAGGCGCCGGTGCCCGTGCCGGCCTGATCTACCGAGGCTGGCCCTCAGGCGATCAGCAGCTCGCGCGAGCGGACGTGCAGCAGGCGCACCAGGCGCCAGATGCGCCGCTCGATCTCCGCGACTTCCAGCTTCCACAGCGTCGCGATCTCGGCCAGCAGCAGGCCCTGGGCCAGCAGTGTCAGCAGATGACGGCTGGCCTGGTCGATCTGGCGGCCGGCAGGCGTGGCATCCAGAGGCGCGGCGGCTTGGCGGGCGAGGGTCAGCGGGCTGCGTTCGATACCGAAGGCCGCCAGGGCCTGGCGGGCCAGTTGCGGGCTGAGCATGGCGCGGCGGTCGTGTAGGCGCGTCAGCGCCTCGACCAGGCCCGCGCCACCGCCGTCATCGACGTGATAGGCATTGGCGCCGGCACTCAGGGCCGCGAACAGCTGCAGGTCGTCGGCTGTCGGCGTCAGCAGCAGCAGCTGGGGCCGCACCGGCAGGCGGCCGAGTTCATGGGCGACGCGCATCGCGTGGCTGTCGACGAGGCGCAGATCGCTGGCGACAATGTCTGGCGCCAGCGCGGCGAGTTCATCCAGCGCATCGGCCAGCACCGTGCTGCTGCCAGCCAGCTCCACCCCCTTGGCCTGCAGCAGCGAGCGGGTGCGCTGCAGTGTGGGCTCGCTTAGACGGAGAAGGTAGACGGTGGGCATGAGGCGCAGATGTAACCGCTGCGCATTGTGCGCGTTTTGAGCCTCACCCCCCTAATTTGCAGACTATCCCCCCCGCGACCTAGCGGCACCTGGATTGGGGGGCAGTCAGACGGCGCGCACGATGCTGCCCTGGGGCGCAAAGCTGTGGGCACTGGCCAGTGGCCAGTAGACGCGGAAGGTGTTGTGCGGCAGTTCGCCGCGCAGCACCGCGCCGGGCTCGACGAAAGGCAGCAGATTGGCCAGCAGGCGCACCTCGTGCTTGTCCAGCCGGTGCACGATGTGCTGGGCCGTGATCTCCTCCGGATGGCACAGGCCGGCGGCCTCGACGAGTTCCTTCAACGCCTTCAGCGTGTTCTGGTGGAAATTGGCGACGCGCTGGGCCTTGTCGGGCACGACGATGGCGCGCTGGCGGTGCGGGTCCTGCGTCGTCACGCCCGTCGGGCAATGGCCGGTGTGGCAGGCCTGGGCCTGGATGCAGCCCAGCGCGAACATGAAGCCGCGCGCGGCGTTGCACCAGTCGGCGCCCAGGGCCATCAGGCGCACGATGTCGAAGGCCGTCGTGACCTTGCCCGCGCAGCCGATCTTGATCTTGTCGCGCAGATTCAGCCCGACCAGGGTGTTATGCACTAGCAGCAGGCCTTCCTGCAGCGGCGCGCCGACATAGTTGGTGAACTCCAGCGGCGCGGCGCCCGTGCCGCCCTCGGCACCGTCGACGACGATGAAGTCGGGCGTGATGCCGGTCTCCAGCATGGCCTTGGCCAGCGCAAACCACTCCCAGGGATGGCCGATGCAGAGCTTGAAGCCGGTCGGCTTGCCGCCGGACAGGGTGCGCAGTTTGTCGATGAACTGCATCATCTCGACCGGCGTGGAGAAGGCGCTGTGCCGCGCTGGCGAGATGCAGGCCACGCCCTCGGGCACGCCGCGGGCGGCGGCGATCTCGGCGGTCACCTTGGGGCCGGGCAGCACGCCGCCATGTCCCGGCTTGGCGCCCTGGCTGAGCTTGAGCTCGATCATCTTGACCTGCGGGTCGCGCGCCGCGACCTCGAACTTCTCGGCGCTGAAGGACCCGTCGTCATTGCGGCAGCCGAAATAACCCGAGCCGATTTCCCAGATTAGGTCGCCGCCATGCACCCGGTGATGGGCGCTGATCGAGCCCTCGCCGGTGTCGTGGGCGAAGCCGCCCTGCTTGGCCCCCTTGTTCAGCGACAGGATGGCGTTGGCGCTCAGCGCGCCGAAGCTCATCGCCGAGATGTTGAAGACGCTGGCCGAATAGGGCTGGGCGCGGCCGGCGCCGATGGTGATGCGGAAGTCGTGGCTGGTGAGATGGGTCGGCGCCAGCGAATGATTGATCCACTCATAGCCGCGCGCACTGGTGTCGAGCTGGGTGCCGAAGGGGCGCTGGTCGGGATCGCCCTTGGCGCGCTGGTAGACGATGGAGCGCTGGGCGCGCGAAAACGGCGCGGCATCGTTGTCGCCCTCCACGAAGTACTGGCGGATCTCCGGGCGGATGAACTCCAGCAGGAAGCGCAGATGGCCGATGACGGGGTAGTTGCGCAGGATGGAATGACGCGTCTGGCGCACATCGCGCAGGCCTAGCAGCGCCAGCGCCAGGAAGACCAGCGTCAGCACGCCGTCGGTCACCCCGCCCATCCAGCCCACGGCGAAGAACAGCGCGAGCAGGCCGCACAGCATCCATGTCAGATAGCGCAACGGAAAGTGCTCGTTGATGCGTCGCGTCCAGCCGGGCCAAGCAAGCATAGGTGTCCTCAAAAACCGTGAGTTGCGGAGCTTAAGGCCGCAGGAGCCTGAGCGGCAGCGAACTACGCCCGCTGCCGCTCAGGCTCCTGCCCTCACAATTGCCGGCATCAACCCTCAAGGTAGCTGTCGATGAAGTCCTTTCTCTCCACGCTCGGCTGGCTTTTCTCCAAGGCCTGGTGGCTGCTGGATGGCACCCGCCGCGCGCTGATGAACCTGCTGGTGCTGCTGCTCATCATCCTCTTCGTGGTGGCCCTTATGACCCGCGGCCCCAAGCCCCTGGGCGACAAGACCACCCTGGTCCTCAAGCTCGACGGCAACCTTGTCGAGCAGTTCTCCGGCAGCCCGCGCGAGCAGCTGACGGCCCAGGCGCAAGGTCGCAGCGTGCCCCACCAGACCCGGCTGCGCGACGTGCTGGCCGTGCTGGAGCAGGCTGCCAAGGACGACAAGATCAGCGCCGTGCTGCTCGACGTCGACGAACTGCAGGGCGCCGGCATGGCCGGCCTGCACGAGGTCGTCGCGGCCCTGCAGGGCTTCAGGAAGAGCGGCAAACCCGTCTATGCCTATGCCGATAGCTACAGCCAGCGCGGCTACTTCGTGGCCGCCCAGGCCAGCGAGGTCTATCTGCACCCCATGGGCCTGGTCGGCATCGAGGGCTTCGGCCGCTACCGCACCTATTACAAGGACGCGCTGGACCGCATCGGCGTGACGCCCAACGTCCTCAAGGTGGGCACTTACAAGAGCTTCGCCGAACCCTATACCGCCAACGGCCCCAGCCCGGCGACGCAGGAGGCCGAGGGCCTGGTCTATGGCGAGCTGTGGAGCGGCTTCACGGGCAGCATCGAGGCTGCGCGCAAGCTCGAGGCCGGCAGCATCTCCAAGAGCATCAACGAGCTGCCCGCCCTGCTCGCCGCGGCCCAGAACGACCCGGCCAAGCTGGCCCTGCAGGCCAAGCTCGTCGACGGCCTGAAGACGCGCGACCAGATGCGCGAGCTGCTGATCGCCAAGGGCGCCAAGGACGAGGAGAGCAAGAGCTTCCGTCAGGTGTCGGCCAGCCAGTACCTGACCTTTGTGAAGGACGCCGGGGCACCCAACAAGCTGCAGCCGGGAATCGGCATCGTGGTCGCCGAGGGCGAGATCGTCGACGGCGATGCCGGTCCTGGCCGCATCGGTGGCGACTCCACCGCCCGGCTGATCCGCAAGGCCCGCGAGGACGAGGCCATCAAGGCCGTCGTGCTGCGCGTGAACTCGCCCGGCGGCAGCGCCTTCGCCTCCGAGATCGTGCGCCGCGAGCTGGAACTGACACGCCAGGCCGGCAAGCCCGTCGTCGTCTCCATGGGCGATGTAGCGGCCTCGGGCGGCTACTGGATCTCCATGGCCAGCGACGCCGTCATCGCCGACCCCGGCACCATCACCGGCAGCATCGGCGTCTTCGGCATCCTGCCCACGGCCGAGGGCCTGATGGACAAACTGTCCCTGCACACCGGCGGCGTGACGACCACGTGGCTGGCCGGCGGCTATGACCCGCGCCGCCCGCTGGACCCGCGCCTCAAGGCCGCCGTGCAGGCCAGCATCGAGAACATCTACAGCCGCTTCACCACGCTGGCCGCCCAGTCGCGCAAGAGCACGCCCGAGAAGATCGACGCCGTCGCCCAGGGCCGCATCTGGACCGGCTCGCAGGCCAAGGAACGCGGCCTCATCGACCGCCTGGGCAGCTTCAGCGACGCCGTCCAGGCGGCCGTGCAACTGGCCAAGCTGGAGGTCAAGGCCGGCGAGAAGCCGCGCCTGACCTACGTGGAGCGCGAACTGAGCCGCAGCGAGCGCCTGCTGGCCTCGCTGACCGACACGCTGGCGCCGTCCATCACCGCCTCGCTCGGCCTGGACGCCCTGCCGGCGCCGGTGCGCGAGGAGCTGGCGGTGCTGAAGGAACTGGCCCAGCACTCCGCCCGCGGCCAGTGGGACAAGGCCGCCGCGGTGCACTGCCTGTGCGGGATTCCCTGAACTATTGAGCGAGGGCCCGTTTGCCCTGCGGCAATGGGCCCATTGCCGCGGCGCAAACAGGCCCTACTGCTGCATCTTCGCCAGCAGTTCCGCCATCTTCTGCTGCACGGCCTGGATGGCCTTCAGGGGCCGGATCATGACCTTGAAGTCGGTGATCTGGCCCGCGTCGTTCCAGCGGATCAGGTCGACGCCGTTGACCGCCACGCCGTCCAGATCCAGCTCGAACTCCAGCAGCGCATCGCGCTCGCCGCGGATCTCGCGCACATAGTGGAAGCTGTCGTTGCCCAGGATCATCAGCGCGCCGCTGAGGTATTGCGTCGCCAGCAGCTTGCCGCGCTGGGGCGTGTGCACGACGGGCGAGTGGAAGACGACGTCATCGGCCAGCAAGGCGGCCAGGGCGCGGGGATTGCGGGCCTTCGCCAGCGCATGCCAGGCGTCGATGGGATGGGTCATGGAATTCCTTATGGCCAATGGCGTTGGAAGACGGCCGCCACTTCCACCTGCTGCTCGACACGCAGCAATTGCGCATGGAAGCTCGGCCGCTCGGCCTGCAGCATAGGCCGCGAGCCCGACCATTTGGACACGACTGTTGCCAGCAGTTCCAAAGCACCCGGCGAGCCGGCGTCGAAGCCAATCTCGAACTGGTCGGCGAACAGCCGCCAATGCTCGTGCAGCCGCGCTCGCGTGCCGGCGCGGATCTGCGCCTTCATCGCGTCGTCGCATGGCTCGCACCAGCGCTCGGGGTAGTCGATGACGCTGATGGCCGCATAGCAGTTGGCCGCCACATAGACCAGGCCGCGGATGGCGCGTGCCCGGGCGCTGGCGTCCATGGGTAACAGCAGCCCCGGCGCCGCCGTCAGGCCCAGATGGATGAGGATGGCCGCGCTTTCCGTCAACACCGTGCCATCGGCCAGCACCAGGGTCGGGATTTGCCCCAGCGGATTCGCCTTCAACAACGCGTCCCGCCCGGGACCGGGGTTCCAGGACGCCGCGTCCACGCCCGTGTAGGCCAGGCCGGCCCGCATGAGCGCCGCCTCGATCGCCGCCGAACCCGAGCCCTTGGTGCCGTACAAGGTCAACATTGCCATGACTCCTTCATCGAGCGTGCTTTGCTGCGTGCAAAATCGTCTCACACCATGAGCACCGGCCCCGCCTTGCCCCCTTCGCGCCATCCGGCCGCCAAACCCAGCTTCGGCCGCGTCAGCGTCGGCGTGCATGGCCGCGTCATGGTCTCGATCGCCGAGGGGCCTTTCGATGCGCCGCTGATGGCCGCCGTCAAGCGCGCCGTCGCATTGGCCGGCAAGCGCCTTCCGGCCGACCGCCGCTTCGGCGACCTGCTGGAGATCCGCGGCAGCCTGCAGATGGATGCCGACGCGCTGGCCGAGCTGCGCGTCAGCATCGACGCCTTCGGCTCGCGCGGCATCGTCGCCCTGTCCACCGTCTTCCTGGTGCGTCCCGGCATCCCCGGCATCGAGCGTCTGCCGGCGCTGATGGACATCTGGCGCGCCAGCCGACCGGTGCGCCGTGCCGACGATTTCGGGTCCGCCTGGGCCCTGGTCAACGCCGACCTGACCGCCGCCGGCCTGCCCACCCAGGCCCCGCCGCCGCGCCGATGACGGAAGCCCTCGGTCTGCACTGGCCCCTGGATGCCAAGGGCAAGCGCTCCACGGGCGCACCGGGCCAGCGCATCGTCGCGGCCGCCCTGCGGGGCCTGGATGCCGGCGCCGCCGATGCCGTCATGGCCGAACGCGACTGGCGCCACGCCTATCCGGCGCACTGGCGGGCTCTCGTGCAGGCCCAGGCGACGCGGCCCGTGAGCGTGGTGGCGTCCGCGCGTGCAGGCCTCGCAGCGGCCTGGAGCGAACTGCCCTTTGTGCGCGCCGGCCGGCCCCAGTCGCTTTCCGACGCGATGCGCGCGCCGCAGCGCCGCTTCCAGACCCTGCAACTGCGGGGCAGCGGCGATGCGGCGCCGGCGCGCTGGACCGTGCCCCACCAGGGCCGCGAGCTGTCCGGCGACGCCCTCGCTCGCCAGATCGACCGCTGGGAGAAGGCTGGCGTCTGCGAGGCCGCCCACGCCAGCGCGCTGCGCGACTGCCTGGCCCACCCCGAGTGGTTCGACCTGTCCGACCAGCACCTCGTGTTGCTCGGCGCCGGCAGCGAAGCGGGGCCGCTGGCCTGGCTGGCGAAGTGGCGGGCCCATCTCATCGGCATTGACCTCGCGCGAACCGCCACCTGGAAGCGCATCGCCGCCACCATCGCGGCCGGCAATGCCACGCTGACCGCACCCGTCGCCCCCGGCCAGCCGCTGGACGCCGCCCACGCCGGCGCCGACCTGCTGGCCGACACGCCAGAGATCGCCGCCTGGCTGGTGTCACTGGGCCAGCCCCTGTCCATCGCCAACCTCGCCTACCTGGACGGCGAGCGCCATGTGCGCGTGTCCCTGGCCATGGACGCCATCAGCGCCACGCTGTGCGAGGCTAACGCCCGCACCCAGCTCGCCTATATGGCAACGCCCACCGACGTCTTCGCGGTGCCCGAGGACCTGGCCCGCGACGTGATGCGCCGCTATGCCGAGCGCGGCCTCGTCAAGAAACTGGCCCAGTTCGGCGCACGCCTGTCCAGCGGCGGCCGCGGCTTTGCGCCGCATATCGAGAGCCTCGTCGACGCGGGTGATTTCGGCCACTGGGGCCTGGTGGACGCCCTCGTCGTCGAGCAGGGCCCCAACTATGCGCTGGCCAAGCGGCTGCAGCAGTGGCGGGCCCTGGTCGCACGCGCCGAGGGCCGCCGCGTCGCCTTCAACGTGGCGCCCAGCACCACCACCGCCTCGGTCGTCTCCAACCCGCTGCTGGCGGCGGGCTTCCGTGGCGCCAAGGCCTTTGGCGTCGAGGTTTTTGCGCCGGCGACGACGAACGCGCTGATGGCCGCGATGTGGGTGCACCAGCTCCGCACAGAAGCCCGCGACTTCGCCCATCCCCTCAGGCTGCTGGTCCACACCGCCAACCACGGCGGCCTGTGGCGCCTGCCCTACCGGCCGCGCTCGGTGCTGCCCATGGCGGCACTGCTGGGCTTCATCAAGCGGCGGTAAGCTCTGGCGAAGGGGCCCGTCGCAAAATTTGCGGGGCTTCCGACGTTCATGAACTCCCGAGGCAGCATCCCCCTGCACGAGCAGCCCGACACCCACGGCTTCGGCCGTGTCACGGTGGGCTTCCTGGGCCGCGTCATGCACTACATCGCCCAGGGACCGTTCGACGCGGCGCTGATGGCGGCGGCCAAGCGCGGCACCAATATCGCGGCCGAGCGCATCCCGGCGGACCGGCGCTATGTGAGCCTGATGGAATTTCGCCGGCCGCTGGGCATGGACGACGAGGGCCTGCGCGAATTCAAGGAGACGGTCGGCGGCTTCGTGCAGCGCCAGACCGTGCCTCTGGCCACCATCCTGCTCGTTGCGCCGGGCGACGAAGACGCGCCCATGGTGCTGGACATGGCAGCCATCTACCGCCAGAGCCGCCCCTGCCAGGTCTGCACCCATGCCGCTGCCGCCTGGCACGAAGTCAACCGCGTGCTGCGCGAGGCCGGCCTGCCGGAGCAGCCGTTACCTGACGGCCTCGGGCAGGCCTGAGCGCCTGTCAGGCCGCCGGCTTGACCTCGGCAGCCTCGAAGATTTCCAGCCCCGGGGGCTCGGCAGCCAGGCCAGCCAGGGCCTTGCCGAAGGCGCGCGAAGCCGGCAGGCGGAAGTGGACCTGCAGGGCCGCCATGTCGCTCCACTTCTCGACGAAGACGAGGCGCAGCGGGTTCTCGGCGTCGCAGTGCACCGCGTGAGCGGTACAGCCGGGCTCGGCGCGCGAGCGCTCGACATGTTGCTGGCTGAGCATCAGTACTTCGTCGAAATGCTCGGGGCGGGCGGTGACATGGCCAAGGACGAGGATCATCGCAAAAGCCCCCCGTCAGAAGGGCCAGGCGCGCTGCGCTGGCCGCAATTGTTCCCAAGCAGCCCCCAGCGCCAGCACGCCGGCGTCGTCGAAGCGGCGGCCGATGATCTGCAGGCCGATGGGCAGCCCGGCCGACGTGTAGCCGGCGTTGACGGACAGCGCCGGCTGCTCGCTCATATTGCAGGGCAGGGTGAAGGCGATGTGCTCGAAGGGCCGGGCCGGGTCGTGCAGCGGGCTGGCGAGATGGGCCGGGTAGGCCGGCATGGGCGCCACCGGCGACAGCACGAAGTCGAAGGGTTCGCAGGCCGCATTGGCCGCCTCGCGCAAGGCCTGCATCTGGCTGTAGCCGCGGAAAACCGTGCCACCGTCATAGCGGGCCGCGGGCGCAACCCAGTCGAGGATATAGGGCAGGACCTTGGCGCGCCGATCCGCTGGCAGGGCCGAGATGTCCAGCCAGGAGCGCATGCGCCAGAAGCGGTCGATGCCGTCGGCCATCTCGCGCGTCGTGAAGGGTGAAAGCGGCTCGACGACGGCGCCGGCCCGCTCGAAGGCCCGCGCCGCAGCGGTGATGGCCGCGGCGACCTCAGGCTGCACGGTCTCGCCCCAGCCGGCGTCGAGCTGCAGGCCCAGTCGCAATCCGCGCAGCCCGCGCAGTTCGAGCGACCGCGGAGCGAACGGCTGCGGCGGCAGCTGCGTCGGATCGCGCGCATCGGGCTGGGCGAGCACGGCCAACATCAGCGCCGAATCCGCCACCATGCGGGTCAGCGGCCCGGCGACACGGCCGGCATAGCCCGGCTTGATGGGCACGCGGCCATGGCTGGGCTTGAGGCCGACGAGGCCGCACCAGCCCGCCGGCAGACGGATGGAACCGCCGATGTCAGTGCCCAGGTGCAGAGGGCCATAGCCGGCCGCGCCCGCGGCGGCGGCGCCGGCACTCGAGCCGCCCGGCGTCATCGCCGTGTCCCAAGGGTTGCGCGCCGGCTCGGCGTAGAGGCTGGACAGGCCCGAGCTCAACATGCCGTAGTCGGGCATGGTGGTGCGGGCCCAGGCAATCGCGCCGGCCTCGCGCAGGCGCGCGGCGGGCGGGGCCTCGAAATCGGCCACCGCGTCGTCGGCCGTGGCAGCGGTGCCGACGCGGTAGCTGGCACCGGGCACGGCGATGTTTTCCTTCAGCGTGACGGGCACGCCGTCGAGCGCCAGCGCCGTGCCGGCACGCCAGCGTGCCTCGCTCGCGCGCGCGGCCGCGAGTGCGGCTTCGGCGTCGACGGCGCACAGCGCATGCAGCTCGCCCTCGCGCCGACCGGCCTGGTCGAGCACGGCCTGCATGACCTCGACGGGCGACAGCTCACCCGAGGCGTAAGCCGCGAGCAGCGCGGTCGCGTCGAGACCGCCGATCACTTCTTGAATTTCTCGGCGGCCTTCAGCATCGCGTCGATGTGGCCATCGGGGTTCATGCTGGCATGCACGGCGGCGATCTTGCCGTCGGGTGCGATCAGGAAGGACACCCGGTCGGCCATGGTGCCGGGCACCATCTTCAGCGCGACGTCATAGTCCTTGATGACCTTGCCGCCGGCATCGGCCGCGACGGCGAACTTGCTGCGGCAGGCCTCGACGCTGAACTTCTTCAGCGTGTCGATGTCGTCGTTGGACATGCCGATGACGGTGGTGTTGAGGGCCTTGAACTTGTCGGTCGCCTCGGCGAACTGGTGGGCCTCGACGGTGCAGCCGCTGGTGAAGGCCTTGGGATAGAAATACACCACCACGGGGCCCTGCTTCAGCGCCTCGGCCAGCTTGAACTTGAAGGCCTGGCCGCCGACGGCGGCATCGGCGCTGAAGTCTGGCGCCGGGGCACCGACGCTGAGGGCGGCATGGGCTGCGCAGGGGATGAGCAGGGCGGCAGACAGGGCGGTGAGTAGACGTCGTGGCATGGCAGACCTCGGTGGTGAGGCCCGCAGGATAGCCAAGGCGCAATGGCCCGGCATCGCGCTTGGTCAGGGCGTTTGCAACAACTCGTCGGCCAGCCAGCGCTGCAGGGCGCCGATGACGGCCGGCGCCGCGGCTTCGGCGTCGCCCAGCACCGCGGCGGCGCGCTCGCAAAGTAGTGCAAAGGGCAGGCCGGCGGCGACGCCATCCAGCAGCGTCGCCTCCAGCGTCTCCAGCGAACGCCAGCGCGTCTCCAGGCCCTGGCGCCAGGCCAGCAGCACATGCTCATGCGGCACCGGCTCGGGCAATTCGGGCTGGTCGGCACCCGACTCGGGCTCCCACTCGCGCAACACGCGCCAGGCGGGTTCGATGGCATGGGTGAGCGTCACGCGCTGCACGTGGGGTTGCAGATGCAGCACGAGATCGGCCCAGTCGTCGGGGTTCAGCGCGGCCAGCGTCGCGGGGTCGAGCAGCGGCGCCTCGGCGGCATCGAAGGCGCCGCGCAGGGCCCAGTCCATGCGCGCGAAGTCGACCAGGCTGGCATGGGGCACCAACGCCTCGTCGGCCGTGGCCATGAAGTCGGCCAGCTCGTGGCCGAACCAGCGGATGGACGGATGCCGGCTGGGCCGGGCGGCGAGGTAGGCCTGGCCCAGGGCCTCGAAGATCTCGTCGCCCAGGGCCCGCGCCAGCACCGTGAAGTTGTCGGTCAGGGCCGCGACGAGACGGGCGCGGTAGGCGTGGCGGTAGACCTCCAGGCCCAACGCAGGCTCGCCCGCCAGCAGGCCGGCGGCATCGGCGCCGTCGCGAATGGCGGAGGCAAGCTGCTGCTGTTGCAGGATGACGCTCATGACGAGGCGGCCAGGCGACGAGCGACGTTCAGCTCGGCCAGCAGGCTGTCCAGGGGCGGGATGTGGTCGTCGCGCTCGATCATGGTCGGCACCGCGCCGAAGCGCTTCACGGCATGCTGGTAGAGCGCCCAGACCTCGTCGCGCACCGGATGGTCGTGAGTGTCGATGACGATGTCGCCGCGGTCCTCGTGGCCGGCGAGATGGATCTGGCGCACCGGCTCGACGGGAATGCCGTCGAGATAGGCGACGGGATCGAAGCCATGGTTGCGGCCCGAGACATAGACGTTGTTGACGTCCAGCAGCAGCTGGGCGCCAGTGGCCTTGATCAGTTGGGCGATGAAGTCCCACTCCGTCATCTCGTCGGCCGCGAAGCGCACATAGCTGGACACGTTCTCCAGCACCAGGGGCCGGCCGAGAACGTCCTGCACCTGGGCGATGCGGCCGCCGACATGATCGAGGGCGGCGCGCGTCAGCGGCACGGGCAGCAGGTCGTGCAATTGGCTGTGGGCGTCGGCACTCCAGCAGAGGTGGTCCGACAACCAGCCTGGCTCCAGCCGGTCGGCAAGGGCCTTCAGTTCACGCAGATAGCCGAGATCCAGCGGCACCGGCCCCGCGACGGACAGGGACACGCCGTGCATGACCAGGGGGTAGTCCGCCCGGATGCGCTCCAGATGCGCCAGCGGCGAGCCACCCGGCACCATGTAGTTCTCGGAAATGATCTCCAGCCAGTCGGGCCTCACGGCGGCATCGACTCCGGCCTCGAAGGCGGCGTAATGCTCGACACGCAAGCCGAGGCCAAAGCCTTGGATTCGGGTCATGTATTTAAACGAAATTGGCGTGCGGCTATAGGCTCGCACGCCATCCGGCAGCACTGGCGGAACTGGCTTTGCCAGGCCGCACAGTGCGCCCCCTTGAGGGGGAGGAGCGCCAGCTCCTCGGGGGTGGGCTTGACCTTCGGGGGTGGTCTTACTTCTCGACCTTGCCGCCGGCCTTGGTGCATTCCTCGGCGCTCTTCTTGCTGACCCAGCCCTGCCCCTTGCAGCCATTGTGGCCCTTGCAGTCGCTCTTGGCGGTCTTGCACTCGGAGGTGCCCTTGCAGCTGTTCACGCCGGAGCACTTGACCATGCCGTCGGACGCGGCAGCGGTCATGGGCACGGCGGTAGCGAAAAGGGCGGCGGCGGCAGCAGCGATGCCCAGGCCGGTCTTCAGGGATGCGTTCATGTGGAGTCTCCAGAAAAAGAAAGTGGATAGATCGGGTATTCACCACAGGTCGGCCCTGAACAACGGAACCGACTTGCCAGCTTGCGTCGAAATGACCCATCGAGTCCTTACAGCCGGCCGGCAGATTCTGATTACCTGCTGTTATGACTGCAATGTCCCGTGGCATTCGTCAGGGTCGGAAGCCAGCCGCTAGAGTGTGACAAGCCTGCGCCTGCCCCGCCCTCATGCTGAATACCGAGACCCCGAGCACCCGTCATCCCGACCTGGACAGCTACGCCACGCCGGCACTGCTGGATGCATTCATCGACGACCAGACCGCCGCCGTCGCCGCCGTCAAGGCCGCCGCGCCCCAGCTGGCGGCCGCCGTGGACGCCGCCCTGCCCCGCATCCGCGCGGGCGGCCGCCTGCTCTATGCCGGCGCCGGCACCTCCGGCCGCCTGGGCGTGCTGGACAGCGTGGAACTCTTTCCCACCTTCTCCTGGCCGCGCGAACGCGCCGTGGCCGTCATCGCCGGCGGCGCTGGCGCGATGTTCGTCGCCGTCGAAGGCGCCGAGGACGACCGCGCCCAGGGCGCCGCCGACCTCGCCGCGCTCGAGCCCGGCCCCAACGATGTCGCACTGCTGCTGGCAGCCTCGGGAGGCACCCCCTATGTCTTGGGGGCCATCGAAGCGGCCCGTGCGGCCGGCGCACTGACCATAGGCTTTGCCAACAACCCCGGTGCGCCGGTCACGCAACAGGCGGACATCGGCATCACGCTGGACACCGGCGCCGAGGTCATCTCCGGCAGCACGCGCCTGAAGGCTGGCACCTCGCAGAAGATCGCGCTGAACAGCTTCTCGTCGGCCCTGATGGTCAGGCTCAACAAGGTCTACGGCAATCTGATGGTGGACCTGAAGGCGACCAACGCCAAGCTGGTGAAGCGGGCCCTGGCCTTGACGGTGCGCGCCTCGGGCGCCAGCGAGGCCGAAGCCCAGGCGGCGCTGGCCCAGTGCGACCACCACGTGAAGACGGCCCTGGTCATGCTCAAGCGCGGCGTCGGCGTCGTCGAGGCGCGCAAGCTGCTGGAGGCTGCTGACGGCAACGTGGGCCGGGCCCTGGCCGCGTGAACACGGCCCAGCGCTCGCCATGGGCGTGGATCCCCACGCTCTACTTCGCCCAGGGCATCCCCTATGTCGTCGTCATGACGCTGTCGGTGGTGCTCTACAAGAACTTGGGGCTGTCCAACACCGACATCGCCCTCTACACCAGCTGGCTCTATCTGCCCTGGGTCATCAAGCCACTGTGGTCGCCGCTGGCCGAGCTGTTCGGCACCAAGCGCCTCTGGGTCACGCTGCTGCAGTTCTTCGTCGGCGCGGCGCTGGCAGGTGTGGCGCTGACGATTCCCACCGACAAGGTCTTCCAGCTGTCGCTGGCCGTCTTCTGGCTGATGGCCTTCGCCTCGGCCTCGCACGACATCGCCGCTGACGGCTACTACATGCTGGCCCTGCCCCAGCACCAGCAGGCCGCCTTCGTCGGCGTGCGCTCGACCTTCTATCGCCTGGCCAATATCGGCGGCCAGGGCGGCCTGGTCTATCTGGCCGGTGAACTGACCGAGCGCACGGGCAGCGTCGCCAAGGCCTGGACCGTCGTGTTCTGGCTGCTCGGCTGCTTGTTCGCGCTGCTGGCCCTGTGGCACGCGGCCGTGCTGCCGCGGCCCGCGGCCGATGTGCGCGGCCCCGGCCGCAGCGCGGCACGCGGCCTGCTGGCCGAGTTCTTCGCCGTCTTCGCCAGCTTCTTCAAAAAGCCCGGCATCGCCGTCACCCTCGGCTTCCTGCTGCTCTACCGCTTCCCCGAGGCCCAGCTGCTCAAGCTCGCCTCGCCCTTCCTGCTCGACTCCGTCGACAAGGGCGGGCTGGGCCTGTCCACCAAGGCCGTTGGCGTCGCCTATGGCACCGTGGGCCTCACGGCCCTGACCCTGGGCGGCCTGTTCGGCGGCTGGGTCATCTCCCGCATCGGGCTCAAGCGTGCGCTGTGGCCGCTGGTGCTGGCCATGCATGTGCCCAACGTCGCCTTCCTGCTGCTGGCCCTGACGCACCCGACTCACCTCGCCGTCATCAGCATGGCCCTCGCCGTCGAGCAGTTCGGCTACGGTCTGGGCTTCACCGCCTATCTGATGTACATGATTCACGTGGCCGAGGGCGATAAGAAGACGGCCCACTACGCCATCTGCACCGGCTTCATGGCCCTGGGCATGATGATCCCCGGCATGTGGAGCGGCTGGCTGCAGGACCACATCGGCTATGTGCCCTTCTTCGTCTGGGTGCTGGCGGCGACATTGCCGAGCTTCGCGATGGCCGCGCTCATCAGGATTCCCGAAGGATTCGGCAAGAAAGAATCATGAACACGCGCATCCTCAGCCTCGACGCCTTCCGCGGCTTCGCCATCGCGGCCATGCTGCTCGTCAACAACCCGGGCGACTGGGGCCATGTCTACGCGCCGCTGCTGCACGCGCACTGGAACGGCTGGACCTTCACCGACTGGGTCTTCCCCTTCTTCGTCTTCATCAGCGGCATGGCCATGACCATCAGCCTGGCACGCCGCGCCCAGACCGGTGCCGACAAGACCGCCCTGCTGCTGGGCACGTCGCGGCGGGCCCTGGTCATCATCGGCATCGGCCTGCTGCTCAACCTCATCCCCAGCTTCAACTTCGAGACCCTGCGCATCCCCGGCGTGCTGCAGCGCCTGGGCCTGTGCACCCTGGCGGCGGCACCCATCGTCATCTGGTGCGGCCAGCGCGGCGTGGCGATCTGGGCGGTACTGCTGATGGTCGTCTACTCGGTCGTGCAGCTGGGCCTGCCCGTGCCGGATGCGGAGGGCATCGTCCACGTCGGCCTGCTCGAGCCCGGCAAGGACGCTGGCGCCTGGCTGGACCGCCTGCTGCTGGACGGCCATCTGTGGAAGGCCGCCAAGACCTGGGACCCCGAGGGCCTGCTGTCGACGCTGCCCGCCGTGGCCTCGCAGCTGCTGGGCGTGCTGGCCGGCTATGTGCTCGTCTCCAAGCGCCAGCCCGCCGAGAAGACCATGACCTGGGTCCTGGCCGGCCTGGCCTCGCTGTGGCTGGGCCAGGTGCTGGATGGCCTGTTGATGCCCATCAACAAGTCGCTGTGGACGCCCTCCTATGTCTTTGCGATGGCCGGCTGGGCCTTGCTCGTTTTCGCGGTCTTCTACTGGCTGTTGGACGCCATGCCGCAGCCCCTGGCCCGCGCACGCTGGGCCCGCCTGCTGCATCCGCTGGTCGTCTTCGGCATGAACGCCCTCTTCCTGTTCGCGCTGTCGGGCCTGGTCGCCAAGATGCTCTACACGGTCAAGTTCGCCGACGGGCAGACGCTGGGCCGAGTGCTGTACGCACCGCTGCGCGACTCGGGCCTTGCGCCCATGAACGCCTCGCTGCTGCACGCCATCGCCTTTGTGCTGGTCATGTATGCCGTCGCCTGGCTCCTGTATCGCAAGCGCTGGTTCATCAAGGTCTGAAGCCATGAAGCGTCGCGATCTGCTCAGCCTCGCCAGCGCTCCCCTGCTGGCCGCCTGCGCCACGGCGCCGGCACCTGCACCGGCGCCGCCCGGCGAGGCCACCCCGGTTCCAGCGCCCGCCGCGTCTGCGCCGGCCGCCCCCCTGCCCCCGGCACCGCCGCGCGAATGGCGCGCCGCCTGGATCGCCACCGTCGCCAACATCGACTGGCCCAGCAAGCCCGGCCTGAGCGCCGAACAGCAGCAGGCCGAGATCAGGTCCCTGTGCGACACCGCCGCCGGCATCGGCCTCAACGCGCTGATCCTGCAAGTGCGCACCAGTGCCGACGCGCTCTACGAGTCCAAGCTCGAGCCCTGGAGTGAATACCTGACCGGCACCCAGGGCCAGCATCCGGGCTACGACCCGCTGGCCGCCTGGCTGACGGAGGCTCAGGCCCGCGGCCTGGAGCTGCATGCCTGGATCAACCCCTACCGCGCCCGCCACAGCACGGCCAAGTCGCCGCTGGCGGAGACGCACATCGGCCGCGGCCGCGACTGGGTCAGGCACTATGGCGACCAGCTCTGGATGGACCCCGGCGAGCCCGCCGCCGCCGAGCAGACCCTGGCCGTCGCGCGCGACATCCTCGCCCGCTATGCCGTCGACGGCATCCACATCGACGACTACTTCTACCCCTATCCCATCAGCGACCCCGCCACCAGGCAGGAGGTCGACTTCCCCGACGAGCCGAGCTGGCAGCGCTATGTCGCCCAGGGCGGGTCGCTGGGCCGCGCCGACTGGCGCCGCTACAACGTCAACAGCCTGGTGCAGCGTCTCTACACCCTGGCCCATGAGGTGAGGCCCGGCACACGCGTTGGCGTCAGCCCCTTCGGCATCCCCAAGCCGTCCGCACGCCCCGCCGGCATCAGCGGCTTCAGCCAGTACGACAAGCTCTATGCCGACGTCGAGCTGTGGCTGCGCGAGGGCTGGCTGGACTATCTCGCGCCCCAGCTCTACTGGCCGCGCTCGCAGACCGCCCAGGCCTTCGAAGCGCTGCTGCAGGCCTGGCGCGCCGCCAACCCGCTGGGCCGACCCATCCACCCGGGCCTATTCACCAGCCGCATCGACGCCAGCGACAAGAGCTGGCAGCCCGAGGAGGTGCTGGCCCAGATCGACAGCATCCGGCGCCTGTCGCCCGGCAGCGGCCACATCCACTTCAGCATGGCCGCGCTGGCGCAGAACCGCAGGGGCATCGCCGACCTGCTGCGCGCCCAGGCCTACGCGCCGGCGGCCCGGCCCTGACGGGGTTCAGGCCGGCCGCGGGCGCACGCCCGGGCGCCGGCGCCACGACGGCATCAGGCCCGGCACGGCGGGTCGGCGGTGGCCGGCCGATACAGTCCGTCCGCTGAGCTGCCATTTGTTTCCGCCATGCGCCTGTCCCCATTCCTGCCCCTCTGCGCCCTGCTGCTCGCAGGCGCCGCCTCGGCCTGCGAGGTCCGGATGGCCTGGAAGCAGGACCCGCCCTACCAGTACCAGGACGCCGACGGACGACTTTCCGGCCTGGAGATCGAGGTGGTCCAAGCGGCCATGACCCGGTTGCAATGCCGGCTGCTGACCGTGGAACTGCCCCTCGCCCGCTCGTTGGCCGAACTCGAAGCCGGCCACATCGACCTCGTGCCCGGCCTGCTGCCCACGCCGGAGCGCGAACGCTACGCGCGCTTCTCGCTGCCGGGCGTGCACACGCGCAACCTCATCTTCCTGCGCAGCGATCTGGCGCCCGGCCGGCGCGTCTCAACATGGGATGAGCTGCGCGCCTCGGACCTCCAGGTGGGCGTGGAACGCGGCGTCGCCTACCGAAGCGAGCTGATGCAAAGGCTAGCCCGCCCCGGCGTGGAGCGCCGGCTGGAGGAAGCCACCAGCCTCGAAGCCCTGCTGCGCATGCTGAAGATGCAGCGCATCGACGCTTTCGTCGCCGACGAGTATTCGGCGGCCTTCCTGGCACGCCAACTCGGCCTGGGTACCGCCATTCAGGCCAGCCCCCTGGAGATTGACGGCGAGCCGCCGACCTTTGCCTTTTCGCGGCGCACTCTGCAGGCGAAATTCGTGGAGCGCTTCAATGCGGCCCTCGACGCCCTGCGCCGCGACGGCACGCTCAAGCGTCTGCAGACCCGGTTCCTGAGCTCGCCGCCATCGCCGCGCCGCTGACCAGCAGGCGCGCTGCCGCGGCCATGGCGGCCTCGTCCTTCAGCACGTCGCCGGGTCGCGAGCCGTCGCCCAGCACGGCGCCGCCCCAGCGCATCTTCATGTAGTCGGCGCTGAAGCGCAGGCTGTCCACCAGCGGAGCGGCCAGATGCGGCTCTTCGCCGCTGCTGGTGGCGCACAGCACGAACATCGCCTTGCCGGCCATGCGCGGCTTGAAGTCCAGGCCCGGCACGCGCATGAAGCCGCTCCAGTGGTCCAGATAGAGCTTGAGCGACGCGGGCAGGCTGTACCAATAAAGGGGGGCGGCAACCAGCAGTTCGGTGGCCCACAAGGTGTCGTCGAGCAAGCGCCCGAGATCGCCGGTGGGTGCGGGGTAGTGGCCGCTGCCGCTGTGACGGATGTCCTCGAAAGCCGGCAGCTCCAAGCCGGACAACCGCTGCCAGCGCGCCTCGGCGCCGGCGGGCAGGGCGGCCACCGCCGCGCGCGCCATCAGCTCGGAATTGCCGTCGGCGCGGGTGCTGGCGAGCAGGACGAGGACACGGCGGTTGGATTCGGTCATGACGGCGGCAGGCTGCGGGAAGGAGCCGGATCATGACGCCTCCCGCGTGCCCCCGCTGGCGGCGGTGATTTCCGCGAGCAGCGACACCTCCTCTTCGGTCCATAGCCTGAAGTGGGCGACGAAGTGGCGGCCCGAGCCGTCCTCCAGGCCGAAGCTGCCGCTGTTGCCCGGCGCCACGTCCAGCGTCATCTGCAGGCCGGCGAGGTAGTCGCACTGGGCCAGGCTGGCGTAGACGGGCACGCCGTCCACGTCACCCAGCCGCCTGTCGTCGGCGTTCAGCTTCAGCTCGTGCGCGGCAAAGCACATCGGTGCGCTGCCGGCGCAACAGCCGTGGGATTGGTAGAACAGCAGCTCGCCATGTTGCCCGCGCAGTTGCTCGATGAGCGCCCGCGCGGCCTCAGTGGCTCGGACACGAGGGAGGGTCGTGTCCACCGGCTTCAGAAGAAGCCCAGGGCGTTCGGCGAGTAGCTGACCAGCAGGTTCTTGGTCTGCTGGTAGTGGTCGAGCATGGCCTTGTGGGTCTCGCGGCCGATGCCCGATTCCTTGTAGCCGCCGAAGGCCGCATGCGCCGGATAGGCGTGATAGCAGTTGGTCCATACGCGGCCGGCCTGGATGCCCCGGCCCAGGCGGTAGGCCCTGCTGCCGTCACGGCTCCACACGCCGGCACCCAGGCCGTAGGGCGTGTCGTTGGCGATGCGCAGGGCCTCGGCCTCGTCCTCGAACGTGGTCACGGCCAGCACCGGACCGAAGATCTCCTCGCGGAAGATGCGCATATTGTTGTGGCCCTGGAACAGCGTCGGCTGGATGTAGTAGCCGCCGGCCAGGTCGCCGCCCAGCTGGGCGCGTTCACCACCGATCAGCACCTTGGCGCCTTCTTCCTTGCCGAGAGCCAGATAGGTCTGGATCTTGTCCATTTGCATGGACGAGGCCTGGGCGCCCATCATGGTGTCGGTGTCCAGAGGGTTGCCCTGCTTGATGGCCGCGACGCGCTTGATGGCGCGCTCCATGAAGCGGTCGTAGATGCTTTCCTGGATCAACGCACGGCTGGGGCAGGTGCAGACCTCGCCCTGGTTGAAGGCGAACAGCACCAAGCCTTCGATGGCCTTGTCGAGGAAGGCGTCGTCGGCCGCCATCACGTCCTCGAAGAAGATGTTGGGGCTCTTGCCACCCAGCTCCAGCGTGGCCGGGATCAGGTTGCTGGCCGCCGCCTGGGCGATGACCTTGCCGGTGGCGGTGGAGCCCGTGAAGGCGATCTTGGCGATGCGCTTGCTGTTGGCCAGCGGCATGCCGGCCTCGCGGCCGAAGCCGTTGACGATGTTGAGCACGCCGGGCGGCAGCAGGTCGGCGATCAGCTCGGTCAGCACCAGCAGGCTGATGGGCGTGCTCTCGGCCGGCTTGAGCACGACGCAGTTGCCGGCGCCCAGGGCTGGAGCGAGCTTCCAGGCCGCCATCAGGATGGGGAAGTTCCAGGGAATGATCTGGCCGACGACGCCCAGTGGCTCATGGAAGTGGTAGGCGATGGTGTTGTGGTCGATCTCGCTGAGCGCGCCTTCCTGGGCCCGCACGCAGCCGGCGAAATAGCGGAAGTGGTCCACCGCCAGCGGGATGTCGGCATTCAGGGTCTCGCGGATGGGCTTGCCGTTGTCGACGGTCTCGGCATAGGCCAGCAGCTCCAGGTTCTGCTCGATGCGGTCGGCGATCTTCAGCAGCAGGTTGGCGCGCTCCGCGGGCGGCACGGCGGCCCATTTCGCGGCGGCGCCATGGGCGGCGTCCAGGGCCTTCTCGATGTCGGCGGCGCCGGAGCGCGCAGCCTGGGTGTAGACGCGGCCGTTGATCGGCGAGATCACGTCGAAGTACTGGCCTTCGACCGGCGGCACGAAGGCACCGCCGATGAAGTTGTCGTAGCGAGGCTTGTAGGCGATCTTGGCGCCGGCTTGGCCGGGGGCGGCGTAAACAGTCATGGCTTGTCTCCTGCGTGGCGAGTGAAGGGGTGAAGGGTTGTGGCAGGCCCTTCAACGCAGAACCCGTGCCAGCCCAAGTGCAGGCGTTCTCCAGCCCGTCGCGGCGCCCTCGCTTGAGGGAAACCACCTGCCGACTGTTGCAGCCTGGAGCAATCTGGAACAGCGCGGCACATGAGCTTGCCCTCACGGGCGCCGACTGCTCCAAACCAAGGCTGTCACGCCGCGACGCAGCGAGGAGCAGGGCCGTCCGTAGAAGCCAGCACGCACGACCCCGCAACGCCTCCGCGACTGCTCCATCTCGCCGCGAAACACGCGCTTTTGCGATTGGCATGGAGCTTGCGCTTCGAGGTCATCCGCTCGCCGCATCGGCATGGCGGTGCATCTCATCAACACAGGAGACTTTCGCCATGCAACTCAAACCCCTCGCCGCCTTGCTGGCCGTGGCTCTGGGCAGCGCCCACGCCGCCGTCACCGAGCAGATGATCGAAGCCTCGTCCAAGTCCGGCCAGGAAGTGCTGTCCTGGGGCCTGGGCACGCAGGGCCAGCGCCATTCGCCGCTCAAGCAGGTCAACACCGGCAACGTCGCCAAGCTGGTGCCGGCCTGGGCCTTTTCCTTCGGCGGCGAGAAACAGCGCGGCCAGGAGTCGCAGCCGCTGATCCACAACGGCAAGATGTTCGTGACGGCCTCCTACTCGCGCATCTTTGCGCTCGACGCCGCCACCGGCGCCAAGCTTTGGAAGTACGAGCACCGCCTGCCCGAAGGCATCATGCCCTGCTGCGACGTCGTGAACCGCGGCGCGGCCCTGTTCGACAACCTCGTCATCTTCGCCACGCTGGACGCCCAGCTCGTGGCCCTGGACCAGAACACGGGCGACGTGGTCTGGAAGGAAAGGATCGACGACTACGCCGCCGGCTACTCGGCCACGGCCGCGCCCATCATTGCCAACGGCCTGCTGCTGACGGGCGTGTCCGGCGGCGAGTTCGGCGTCGTCGGCCGCGTCGAGGCGCGCGACCCCAAGACCGGCAAGATGGTCTGGACCCGTCCCACCGTCGAAGGCCATATGGGCTATATCTGGGACAAGGACGGCAACAAGCGCGAGAACGGCGTCTCGGGCACGCCCGGCAAGAGCTGGCCCGGCGACCTGTGGAAGACCGGCGGCGCGGCCACCTGGCTGGGCGGCACCTTCGACCCCAAGACGGGCCTGGCCTATTTCGGCGCCGGCAACCCCGCGCCGTGGAACAGCCATCTGCGCCAGGGCGACAACCTGTTCAGCTGCTCCACCGTCGCCATCGACGTGAAGACCGGCCAGATCAAATGGCACTACCAGGGCACGCCCAACGACGGCTGGGACTTCGACGGCGTCAACGAGTTCGTCACCTTCGACATGGACGGCAAGCGCATGGGCGCCAAGGCCGACCGCAACGGCTTCTTCTACGTGCTGGACGCCAGCAGCGGCCAGCTCGCCAACGCCTTCCCCTTCGTCAAGAAGATCAGCTGGGCCACCGGCATTGACCTCAAGACCGGCCGGCCCAACTTCGTGCCCGAGAACCGCCCCGGCGACCCGACCGCGGCGGCCGACGGCAAGAAGGGCAACTCGGTGTTCTCGTCGCCGTCCTTCCTCGGCGGCAAGAACCAGATGCCCATGGCCTACAGCCCCGACACCAAGCTGTTCTACGTGCCCGCCAACGAATGGGGCATGGAGATCTGGAACGAGCCCATCGCCTACAGGAAGGGCGCGGCCTATCTCGGCGCCGGCTTCACCATCAAGACGCTGAACGACGACTACATCGGTGCCCTGCGCGCGGTCGACCCCAAGACCGGCAAGATCGTCTGGGAGGTGAAGAACGGCGCGCCGCTGTGGGGCGGCGTGCTGACCACGGCCGGCAATCTCGTCTTCTGGGGCACACCGGAAGGCTGGCTCAAGGCGGCAGACGCCAAGACCGGCAAGGTCGTCTGGCAGTTCCAGACCGGCTCCGGCGTCGTCGCGCCGCCGGTGTCCTGGCAGCAGAACGGCGAGCAGTACGTCGGTGTCGTCTCCGGCTGGGGTGGCGCCGTGCCGCTGTGGGGTGGCGACGTGGCCAAGAAGGTCAACTACCTCGAACAAGGCGGCATGGTCTGGGTGTTCCGCCTGTCCAAGTAAGCGAAGTCCCTTCCTTGAGGCGCCAGCCCTTTTCGGGCGGGTGCCTCGTCCCGAGGTTCGATCTCATGCATCCCACCCGCCGCATCTTCATCTTCCAGGCCGGCACGGCCTTCCTGGCCGCCCCGGCCGCCGCCCAGACCGCCACCGTCGACGAAGCCAGCGAGACCGCCGTGGCCCTGGGCTACAGGCACGACACCACCAAGGTCGACAGCGCCAAGTTCCCCAAGCACCAGCCCAGCCAGCACTGCGCCAACTGCCAGTTCTGGCAGGCCAAGCCCACCGACGCGTGGAGCAACTGCGCGATGTTCGGGCGCAAGGCGCAAGTGGCCAAGAACGGCTGGTGCAATGCCTGGGTGAAGGCGCCCGGCTGAGACGCCCGGGGCACCGGCGTATTTGCTACCCGAAGGCTTCAGCCATTTCGTTACCTCCATGACTGCTCCGGCTGCTTCCGGCTGGAGCGGTTGCCGGGTGGGACTTGCACCCAATGGAAAGCGCCGCCTTTTCACGGCGCACACCCATCTGCGACATTCGCCCTCGCAAGTTTCGACTCCGAGAACCTGACATACGCGCCGTCGGGCCTCCAACCCCATCGAGTGCGCCTCGCGAGCCCCCACCCGCGAGCTCGCGGGCGGGTACACGCGGTGACACGAAGGCGGCAGTGGTGGATGGAAGAATCCGCACATTGCAACGGCGATCGGGGTTGGGAATGAGCAGTCTGGGTGTCCGTCGGGGCTGGCGCGGTCTGAGCGCGGCGATCGTGGTGATCGGTGCGACAGCATGGCTGCCGGGCTGCGGCGGTGGCGGTCGATCCGAAGCCACGCAGGCAGCCGCCACGCCGTCCGCACCTGCGTCGCCTTCCTCGCCCTCCTCGCCGACGGGCGCTGCCGCTTGGAAGCCCTCGGTCGACAGCACCTGGCAGTGGCAGTTGCGTGGCACGATCAACACCGCCTATGCGGTCGACGTCTATGACATCGACCTCTTCGACGCCCCCGACGCGACGCTCGCCACGCTGAAGTCCGCCGGCCGGCGCGTGGTCTGCTATTTCTCGGCTGGCAGCTCCGAAGACTGGCGCAGCGACTTCAGCCAGTTCCTGGCGAGCGACATGGGCAACCCGCTCAAGGGCTGGCCCGGCGAGCGTTGGCTGGACACGCGCTCGGCCAACGTGCGCCGCATCATGCTGGCGCGCCTGGATCTCGCCGCCAAGCGCGGCTGCGACGGCGTCGAGCCGGACAACGTCGACGGCTATGCGAACACCCCCGGCTTCCCGCTCGACGCGGCCAGCCAGATCGACTTCAACCGCTTCATCGCCGATGCCGCCCACGCGCGCGGCCTGGCCGTAGCGCTGAAGAACGACAGCGCCCAGCTCGACACCCTGAGCGCGGCTTTCGATTTCGCCGTCAACGAGCAGTGCCACGAGTTCAACGAATGCGGCACCTACACGGCCTTCATCGCGGCGGGCAAGCCGGTCTTCAACGCCGAGTACGCGAGCAACTATGTGCAAAACACTGTCGGCGCGCGAGATGCGTTGTGCCAGTCCGCGCGCGCTGCGCACATGCGCACGTTGGTTTTGCCGCTGCAATTGGACGACACCTCGCGCTTCAGCTGCGATTGAGAAGCCATCAGCCAGCCGGCAGATTGCCAGGTCAACAAACGCCCCCCTAGATGGCATCGCGGGTCGTCATCGCACCTGCGGTGAAGCCGAGATCACCCAGCAGCTTCGTCAACAACGCCTGCAGGTTGACCTTGGTGTCGCTGCTGCTCGAACCCAGGTCGGACGTGAGCTTGTCGAAGGCGGTCTGCAGCTCGGCAGGCGCTTTTCCGCTGCTGACCTCGGAGATAAGCGCGGACAGCCCCTTGGCGAAGCCACCGCGGCCGCCCTCGCCGTTGCTGTGGCCATCGGCGTTGCTCGATGCAGAGGTGCCACTCTCGGGCTGACGGGCCGCAGGTGCATGAACTCGTGCATGTCCTTGCCCAGCGACGAGGTCGAGGTCGTGCACCCATCCGTGGCGCTGCTACTCTTGATGGAGGACGAGTCGTTCTCGCCCGAGCTGCCGGGCGTCGGCAGCATGAGCCCCAGGGCCTGCAGCGCCGCCATCACTTGCTGAGCCATGCCGCTGCCCCGCGGTTGCCCGTTGAAGCGTACTCAGGCCTTCAAGTGCGTAAATCGCGTCGGTGCAAGCAGGTTTCTGAAGTCGCTATCGAAACCGACCAGGTGCTCCGCTTGATGGTCAACTGCCGCGGCCAGCCAGACGTCGGGCCAGTCGTTTCCGGCAAGCGCCTTTTCAACGCACAGCTTGCGCAATGTCGGCAATTCGGCGCCCAGCTCGACCAACTCGACACCGGGCATTGCCAGCATCGCGTCGACGAAGGCAACGACATCGGAAATGGGCGTCGGTTGCTGGAAGATCTTCGGGGTTGTCGCCAAGCGCAGCATGCTGGCGATGACCATCGGCATCAGCGTGAAGACGGCGCCGTTTGCGGCCGCAGCCAGTGCCTCCTCCAACCAGCAGCGCGCGACAACGTGATGCGGATGATGGCTGCGGGAAGCTGCCAACAGCACGCTGACGTCAGGCGTCATCGCCAAGCGCTTCAAGCAATGCCTTGTTGCTTCGCGGGTCCAGCCCTGCCACCAACCCACCAGGGCCTTGAAGACCGGCAGTTGCGCCCGCGGATGCGACCGCTCGCGGCTCTCGACGCGCAACCTCAATTGCAGTCCTTCCTCGACCAACCGCGTAAGACTGGTCCGCTTCTGAGCAGCCAGTGCCTTCGCACTGGCACGCAGTTGGTCATTGAGGTCAAGGGGCGTCGTGATGCGTCAACGATACAGAAATCTGTGCAGCGATAACCATTCGACGACGCGCGAGGAGCCTCACTCCCAGCTCTGCAGCTCCAGCGTGCGCGAGCCGCCCACCAGCATCGGCGAGGTGGACGGCTCGCTGCGTTCCAGCTTCACCAGGCCCACGCCGCGGCAGTACCACTCGACGGTCGTCAGCGGCTGGTCGCGGTAGCCGCTGATCGCATCGACAAAGATCCTCACCAGTGCGCTGCCACGCACGCGCAGGCAGGGCGAGAACTTGCCCGCCGGCGTCGGCACTTCCTCGGCGACGGCCTCGATCTCGTAGGTCATGGGGATGCTGGGATGGCTGTGCTTGATCTCGCGCGGGTACTCGGCCGTGCGCATCAGCAGATAGGCCGTCGTCGGCGCCTGCCATTGCGTGCCGACGACGTAGGGTGCTTTCAGCACATAGCGGTCCCGCGCATCGGCCACGGGCTCGGCCTGCATATCGCTCTTGCTGGCCACGCGACGGATGCCGCTCGGGTCGACGCGCAGCCAGTAGTCCACGCCGCTGTCGCTGCGGCGCTGCCAGGCGGGCTGGTCGTCCAGCACCAGCGTGGCCGAGCCGAGGGTGCGCAGGGTCAGGCTCTCGCGCTCGGGGATATCGGCACCGCTGCGTGTCGTCACCGTGTATGTCCAGCGGTGGCCGGCTTCAAGGGGGAACCAGGAAGCGCCCTCGGGTGCCCGGCCGCAGCCGGCAAATGCCAGCAGTGTGAACAGAAGACTGCGGCGCATGCTCACTTCTCCGGCAACTGCGGCAAGGGCATGTCGCGCAGCTTGACCTGCTGCTCATCGCTGCCCGGCCTCAGCCAGGCCAGCCCCTTGCGGCCCACCTTGGGCTCGGCCGTGCCGAGCTGGGCGATGCCGTTGCGCACCTTCTTCAGGCCCTCGTTCAGCAAGGCGTGCAGGTCCTTGGCATAGGGCAGCTGGTAGGCGCGCGGCTGGACGGCCGGCTTGCCGTCCTCGATGGCGTTGACCCACACGTAGAGGGCGCCTTCGCGCTTGGCCGTGGGCTCCTCGATGACGGCGGCCAGCAGCAAGAAGCGTTCGGGCAATGCGTCGCCGCTGGGCCAGCCCCACAGCGTGTGAATGGCACCCTCGGCATAGAAATAGAAAGCGCTCACGCCGACAACCAGCAGGCCGCGCAGCCAGGCAGGCCAGCGCGATTGCAGCAGGGCGAGAAGGCACAGCAGCAGCAATGCGGCAAAGCTAAGGATGATGGGCAGGGTCATGGGCGTTGCATCAAGCTCTTGGGCAGGGTGTTGACATTGACGACGCTGCCATCGGGCAGCAGCGTGAAGCGCACGGCCGTCGCCTCGTCGCCCTGGCGGGCGAGCTTGACCGTGCCGTAGAAGACGACGTCGGCGCGCGGATTGACCTTGATGACCGTGACAGTCACAGGCACCGGCTGGCCATCGTGGGACTGGTAGTACTGAGCGTTGACGACGAACTCGCCGGGAACGATGCCGCGGATGCTCACCACCTCCTGGCGGAAGGGGCTCTGGATGCGCTGGCCGTTGATGATGGCCGCCGCATTGCCCTCGCCGCGGTCGTCGCGGTCCAGGTACATCAGCCCGGCCTCGCGCTGGCGGAACCACACCAGGTTGCCGCCGGGGTCCTGCACCCAGGTGTCGATGTCGTTCGGGCTGTTGTCGGGCCAGGCGACGTTGATGAGGTACTCGGCCTTGGACGGCACATCGCCGGCCTTGGTGGCGCGCGGGTTCATGGCCAGCAGGGCCACGATGAAGCAGAAGACGAAGCCGATCAACAGATTGAACAGCATGTCGTAGAAGGGGTCGACCTCGGCCTCGCGCGAACCACGGCGTGCGCGGCGCATCATTCACCGTCCTTTCCCAGAGCGGCGCGCTGGATGTCGGCGACGAGGGCATCGGCGAATCGATCCAGCCTCGTCAGTTGCAGGCCCAGCAGGATGTTGCCCACCAACCCCACCATGGTCGTCAGCAGGGCCACGCCCAGACCGGCAGTCAGGCTGCGCAGCAGCTCCTGCGACTGGGCTGGGTCGAAGCTGTGCAGCTTGCCAATGCTCAGCGCCAGCATGGAGAAGCCGATGACCTTGCCGAGCAGGCCGAGCTTGAGCTGGATGCCGTTGACCCACCAGGCCGTGCCGTGCGGGCCATGGCTGCGTTCGAGCAGCAAGTCGGTAGCGGTCGCGGGGTCCTGCCGCAGCGCCGCGGCGTACTCGGCCGCCCATCCGCTCGCCGCGTCGAACAGCAGGGCCCGCTGGCGCTGCAGCTCGCGCGAGCGCTGGCCGCACCAGACCGTGGAGCACAAGAAGACGGCGGTGATGACCAGGGTCAGCCCCGTCGGGTCGGCGCCCAGCAGCAGGCCCCACACGCCGCGCACGCCCAGCAGCCAAGTACAGAAGGCCAGGCCGCCGACGAGAGTCAGCCACTCCAGCCACAGCGGCTCGGCCTCGCGCTGACGAGCAACGACGAGCGCCCTCATAGCTCGATCACCATGCCGTCGTGCGCCACCTCGATGCCCTGCTCGGCCAGCTCGCGGTGCTGGGTGCCGCCGCGGTCGAGGATGGGATTGCTGTGGTGAATATGGGTCAGCACCTTGCGCGACGCGCCGCTGGCCTGCAGCACGTCGATCATGCCGGGCCGCTCGCCGTGGCGCCTCTGCGGCAGATGGCCCTTGTCGCTGGCGCTCAGCGTGCCGACGCCAGCCGCCTGCATGCTGTCCTCGCTCCAGAAGCTGCCGTCGACGACGATGCAGTCCGACACGCGCATCCAGGCCATCTCGGCCTCGCCGACATTCGCCAGCGCCGGCGACAGGAAGAGACGGCGGCCGGTGCGAACGTCCTGCACCTGCAGCGCGATGCATTCGCCCGCCGCCTCGCCACGCAGGCGGGCATGCCGCGGCGTGCGCGCCGGCACCGCGACGGCCGTGAAGCGCAGGGCCGGAAAGACCGGGATCTCGAAGCTGGCGCTGCGCCGGTCGCCGGCAATGGGCAGCATGCGCCAGCGCACGCGGCAATAGCTTTCCAGCACATGCAGCAGCGGCAGGTCGGCCGTCAGGTCCTCGAAGACCAGGGGCGTGGCATAGACCTCCAGCTCGCGGCTCTCGCGCAGGCTGAGCAGGCCGGCGACGTGATGCAGCCGCGAGTCCAGCAGCACGACGGCATGGATGGGCTGGTCGTCAGCGTGGCCCGCCTGTCCGGGCTGCAAGGCCCGCGTGCTGCGGATCTGCTGCAGCAGGTCGGGGCTGGCATTGATCAGCAGCCAGCCCTCGCCGGGCCGGCCGTCCTGGGAGAGGGCGATGGAGGACTGGGTGCGCGCGCTGGCGTCGAGTTCGCCGCGCCGCCAGGCGCTGCACAGCCGGCAGTGGCAGTTCCACAGCGGGAAGCCGCCGCCCGCGCCGGAGCCAAGCACAAGGAGCTTCATGCGATGAAGCCCCGCGGAAGATGACGGGACATGGATGAAAGGGGTCAGCAAGCGATGCACGCTTCAGTGCAAAACCCATGCCTTGCGAAAACGGGCCCGACCTAGGGTTTTCTGCTCCAGATCGGCACAACGCCCTGTTCCATCACCCGGGAAAGTCCCGGGCCGAGATTTCGGCCCGGAAACAACGCTCACTCTGGAGAAGAAGTGTTCCAGCGCAGCTTGCGATAGATGGTGTTGCGGCTGATGCCCAGCTGCTTGGAGGCCAGCGAGATATTGCCGCCCACCGCGTCAAGCGTGGCGCGGATCATGTCGATCTCGGCCTGCTCCAGCGTGCGTGCCGTGGCGGGTTCTGCCGCCACGAAAACGGGTTGCGGCGCAGGGGCCGGCGCCGCCTCGTAGGGCGCGCTCCATGCCGGTGCTGGCGCCGGGGTTATGGGCATCGTCACGCCGCCGACCGCACGCTGCATGTCCTCCAGAAAGTCGTCGGACAAATGGTTGGTGGTGATCAGCCGCTCGCCGGCCGACATCACCGCCGCCGTGCGCAGCACATTGGCCAGCTGGCGGATGTTGCCGGGCCACTGGTAGCGGCGGAACATGCCCAGCACCTGCGGGCTCAGCTCCGGCGTGTCCTGCGGACGCTCGGCCTGCAGGATGCGGCGCACGATGGCCTCCAGGTCTGTTCGCTCGCGCAGCGCCGGCAGGCGCAGGGCCAGGCCGTTGAGACGGTAGTAGAGGTCCTCGCGGAAGCTCTGCGCCTCGATCATCTCGCGCAGGTTGCGGTGGGTGGCGCCGACGACGGCGATGTCCACCGCGATGGACTTGGTGCTGCCCAGGGGCGTCACGCTGCGCTCCTGCAGAGCGCGCAGCAGACGGGCCTGCAGGGCCAGTGGCATGTCGCCGATCTCGTCGAGAAAAAGCGTGCCGCCATTGGCCTGTACCAGCCGCCCGGGCGCCCCCTTGCGCCGCGCGCCGGTGAAGGCGCCTTCCTCGTAGCCAAACAGCTCGGCCTCGATGAGGCTCTCGGGAATCGACGCGCAGTTCACCGCCACGAAGGGCTGGCGCGAACGGTTGGAGTCGTGGTGCACGGCGCGGGCCAGCAACTCCTTGCCGGTGCCGGTCTCGCCCAGCACCAGCAGCGGAATGCCCTTGTCCAGCACCCGGCGTACCTTCTGGATGACGGTCTCCAGCTGCGGATCGCCGGTGCGCAGGTACTGCAGACCAGAGAAACGCTGGGACGCATCGCCACCGGTTACGGGCACGGCGGCCTCGGCGAGCGGCGCGGGCGCCTGCACCTCGGCCACGTCTTCCACCTCCCCGCGGTGCACGCCCGCCACCACCGGCCGCGACGGCCAGTCGAAGCGCGCGCTGAAGAACAGCGTCTGCCCCGTCGGCAGGCAGAGTTGCATGGGCGGCGACAGCGGCATGCGGAAGTGGTCGTAGATGGCCGCCGGCGTTGTGCCGAACAGGCTGCCCAGGCTGCGCGCGCGCAGCTCGGCGCCACTCATGCCGAGCTGGTCCAGCGCCGCGCGGTTGGCGCCCAGCAGCCGGCCTTCCGGCGACACGACAAGGATGCCCTCCAACAGCGTGCCGATGAACTCCGGCCGGCTGTGGAAGTGCAGGCGCAGGCGGTTGTTGTAGTCGTCCGAGAGCCAGTGGTTCTCGATCATGCGGGCCGACATGCGCACCAAGCCCATGGTGTGCTGGTGGTAGCCGCGGTGGTCGCCGGTCACGTCCAGCACGCCCAGCATGTTGCCGCGCGGATCGAAGATGGGCGCCGCCGAGCAGGTCAGGAAGCTGTTGGCGTGCATGTAGTGCTCGCCACCATGCACCAGGGTCGGCGCCTCCTCGAACAGGGCCGTGCCGATGGCGTTGGTGCCCTTGGCATGCTCGGCCCAGTTCTCACCGGGCGCCAGCGCCACGCGGTGGGCGCGCGCCAGGAAGCTGTCGTCGCCCACGGCATGCAGGATGGTGCCCTGCGCGTCGGTCAGCACGATCATGCTTTCGGTGTTGACGATCTGCTCGTAGAGCAGTTGCATCACCGGCGCGGCATGGGTGTAGAGGCGGTGGTTGCGCTCGCGGGCGAGATTCAGGTCGCTGCGGATCATCGGGTCCAGGCCGGTCTTTTCGTGGCGCTTCAGGCCCAGGGCTTCGCTGCGCTGGTGGCTGCGCTCGATGAATGCCTGTCGCGGCGGCGCCAGCGGGGCCGCGCCTTCGGTTTCGATGCTCATAGAGGCTTCCTTGGCCTGCCTCACTACAGGCTTGTCTCCGGGGTGGCGCGGTCGGTGCCGCACGTCTATGTGAGTTCATCGTGTCCCAAACCGCACCGGCTGTCCATGCGCTGGCGCAAGCCGCGCGCAAGTGGCTGTGTCAACTTGGAGCAGTCCGGTGCTGGCATGTGGCTTGCAGTTTGGAGCTCGAACCCGACACGGGCCTTGCAGACCTCGACAACACCGGAGACAGCCTCATCATGAAACCCCAACCCCTTGTCATCGGCGGCATGCTGTGCCTGGCCGCCCTGGCCGCGGCCATGCAGGCCTGGGCCCATGGCGACGTCACGCCCCAGGCCGTGGACACCACCAGCCTGCCCCAGCTCGGCGAAGCCTGGCGGCCCGAGAACCCTTACCGCGGCAACGAGGCCGCCATCAAGATCGGCACCTCGGCCTTCAACCAGAACTGCGCCCGCTGCCACGGCCTGGAGGCCATCTCCGGCGGCATCGCTCCCGACCTGCGCCGCTTGGACAACGACTGCGCCACGCTGAAGGACGACGGCAAGAAGACCGCCTGCGTGAAGGACAACGACGACTACTTCCTCAACACCATCCGCCACGGCCGCAGCCGCAACGGCGCCATCTATATGCCGCCGTTCGAGGGCGTGTTCACGCAGGAAGCCATGTGGGCCATCAAGTCCTACCTGGAAACCCGCCGGGAGAAGCCGCTGTGAAACATGAAGCCCCCGAACCTGCCGCTGTGCGTCAGGCCCCCCGAGGGGGGGCAGAGAACTCGGGAGCGGCCCGTCGTTCTCTTAGCCGCAGACAACTTCTCGCCTGGGCCGCCGCCGGCGCGCTGACGGGCACCCAGGCCGCCGCAGCCACGCTGGCCCAGGTCCGCGAGCGCGGCCGCCTCATCGTCGGCCTCTACGAAGACATGCCGCCCTTCAACGTCAAGGGCCAGGGCATCGACGTCGAGCTGGGCAAGGCCCTGGCCGAGGCCCTGGGCGTGAAGTTCTCGCCCCTGCCCTTCCATGCCGACGAGAACATGAACGACGACCTGCGCAACATGGTCTGGAAGGGGCACTACCTCGGCTACGGCCCGGCCGATGTGCTGATGCATGTGCCCGTGGACCGCCCGTTGATCGAGGCCACGCCGCAGGCGCGCATCTTCGGGCCCTACTACCGCGAGCGCGTGATGCTGGCGCGCCGGCTTGACCAACTGCCCGAGCTGGATAGCCTGTCCCAGCTCGGCACACGCCGCGTCGCCGTCGCCGGGCAGACCCTGGCGGGCTGGCTGATGATCGGGGCCGACGGCGGCGCCTACCGCGCGCAGCTGCTGACCCAGTGGAAGGACGGCTGCGAGGCCGCCCACGCCCTGCAGCGCGGCGAGGTGACTGCCGCAGCCGGCCTCGCCTCGGAGCTGGAGACGGTGCTGGCCGGCGACCCGGCCTACCGCATCGAGCCCTTGCCCATGCCGCGAGCACCGCACGACGGCTGGGCCGCCGGCATGGCCGTGAAGCGCGACGCCACCGACCTGGCCGAGGCCCTGCAGGCGGCGCTGAACGGGCTGCAGAAGTCGGGCCGTGTAGGCGAGATCTTTGCCAAGTACAAGGTGGCCTGGCGTCCCGCCTGAGCCGACTGCAGTTTTCGGAGACAACCATGACCAAGAGATTCGCGCTGACGGCGCGAAGGACGGCCCTCGCACTTGCCGCGAGCACAGCTGCGGCAGCCCAGGCTGCGCCCACCGTCCTCGAACCCGTCGTCGTCACAGCCACGCGCACCGAGACGGCCCCCTTCGACCTGCCCGCCTCCATCGACCGCATCGACGGCGAGGCCCTGCGTGCAGGCCGCGCCCAGGTCAACATCTCCGAAGGCCTGGGGCAAGTGCCCGGCCTGCTGGCCCGCGACCGTCAGAACTACGCCCAGGACGTGCAGATCTCTGTGCGCGGCTTCGGCGCCCGCGCCAGCTTCGGCATCCGCGGCGTGCGCGTCTACGTGGACGACATTCCCGCCACCCTGCCCGACGGCCAGGGCCAGATCACCAACGCCGAGCTCGGCACCGTCGGCCGCGTCGAAGTTCTGCGCGGGCCGTTCTCGGCCCTGTACGGCAACTCCTCGGGCGGTGTCATCAGCATCTATTCCGAAGTGCCCGGCGGACCGCCGCGCCTGGACGCCGGCATCGCCTTCGGCAGCGACGGCCTGCAGCGCGTGGGCATCTCCAGCAGCGGCAAGGCCGGCGCCATCGCCTACACCCTGGGCGCAAGCCGCTTCCAGACCGACGGCGACCGCCAGCACAGCGCCGCCGAACGTCGACTGGGCAATGCGAGGCTGAGCTTCAAGCTCGGCAGCGACACCCAGCTCACCCTCATCGCCAACAGCGTCGAGCTGCCCGAGGCCCAGGACCCGCTGGGCCTGAGCCGGGCGCAATGGCAGGCGGACCCGCGCGGCGTCGACCCCTCGGCCATCAGCTTCAACACCCGCAAGACCATGAAGCAGGAGCAGGGCGGTCTGGTGCTGGAGCACGGCATTGACGCGAGCAACACCCTGCGCGTGATGGTCTACCAGGGGCACCGCACGACGACGCAGTTCCAGTCCATTCCGGTCGCGACGCAGGCCAACCCACTGCACCCCGGCGGCGTTATCGACCTGGCGCGCGACTACCAAGGCGCCGACATCCGCTGGCGCTGGAAGGGCCAAATTGGAAATGGTGGCGCCAGCGTGGTGGCCGGCATTGCCGCCGACGAGCTGCGCGAGCACCGCCTTGGCTACCAGAACTTCATCGGCACGACCCTCGGTGTTCAGGGCGCCCTGCGCCGCGACGAGACCAATCGCGTCTCCAACGCCGACCCCTATCTGCAGGCCCAGTGGCAGCCCACGGCGGCCTGGCTGATCACCGCCGGCGTGCGCCGCGCCAAGGTCGGCTTCACGTCGACCGACGCCTACATCACCAAGACCAACCCCGACGACAGCGGCGCCGCGAGCTACGCCGCCACGCTGCCCGTGCTGGGCGCAAGCTATGCCTTCAGCGAAGGCCTGCATGTCTACGCCACGGCCGGCAAGGGCTTCGAGACGCCGACGCTCAACGAGCTGGCCTACCGCGCCAGCGGCGCCACGGGGCTGAATTTCGGCTTGCAGGCCTCCGTCAGCCGCAGTGTCGAGACCGGCCTCAAGGCTCGCCCCTGGGCCGGTGCCGAGTTGACGCTGGCCCTGTTCGAGACCCACACCGAGCACGAGATCGTCACGCAGACCAATGTCGGCGGCCGCGCCACCTACCAGAACGCCGGCGCCACGCGCCGCCGCGGCCTGGAGGCAGCGGGCAGCTGGCAGATCACGCCCACGCTGCAGGCCCAGGCCGCCGCCACCGGGCTGGACGCCCGCTACCGCGACAGCTTCCTGACCTGCACGGCCACGCCCTGCGCCGCGGCCAACCAACAGGTCAAGGCCGACAACCGCATCCCCGGCGTCGCCCGCACCGCGGTGTATGGATCGCTGACCTGGCAGCCCGCCGGCGGCTGGCGCCTCGGCACCGAGGTGCGCTCGCTGAGCAAGGTCTGGGTCAACGACCTCAACACCGACGCCGCCCCCGGCTATGCCACCGTGGCCGCCTTCGCCGGCTACCAGCTCAGCCTCGGCCCCTGGGACCTGGGCGCCCTGCTGCGGGTGGACAACCTGGCCGACCGCCGCTACGCCGGCTCGGTCATCGTCAACGACGGCAACAGCCGCTTCTTCGAGCCCGCGCCCGGCCGCACCTGGCTCGCGTCTGCCAACGCAACCTACCGCTTCTGAGGAGACTGCCATGTACCGCCTCCTGCCCACGCTCACCCTGCTCAGCGCGGCCCTCTCCCAGGCCCACGCCGGCCCGCTGGCCTATGTTTCCAACGAGGGCTCGGGCACGCTCAGCGTCATCGACACCGCGACCGACGCCGTGCTCTACGAGCTGCCCGCCGGCGCCAAGCCGCGCGGTACCGTCATCAGCCCCGACGGCCGCCGCGCCTACGTCAGCGACCAGCCGGGTAACCGTCTCGTCGTCATCGACCTGGCTGCGCGCCGCCAGGCCGGCGAGATCCCGCTGGGCGAGTCCCCTGAAGGCCTGGGTCAGTCGCCCGACGGCCGCTGGGTGACGGCCGCCGTCGAGGAGACCAACGAGGTCGTCTTCGTCGACACCCGCAGCATGACCAAGAGCTTCGCCGTCAGGGTGAAGGGCAAGAACCCCGAGCACGCCGTCTTCAGCCCCGACGGGCGCTGGGTGCTGGTCAGCGCCGAGGAAGGCGGGGCCGTCGACGTCATCGACGTGGCCAGGCGCGCCCAGGTGGCGCAGATCCCCGTCGGCACGCGGCCGCGCGGCATCGGCTTCTCACCGGATGGACGCAAGGCCTTCGTTGCGGCCGAGATGTCCAGCGAGATCTACGTCATCAACACCCAGACTTTCACGGTGCAGGACAAGCTGATGGCCGGCCCCAAGAGCAACGGCATCAGCGTGCACCCCGACGGCCGGCGCGTTTTCATCTCCAACGGTGGCGACGCTACCGTCTCGGTGCTGGACGTGGACCGCATGGCGCTGGTGGCCACCATCCCCGTCGGCCAGCGCCCCTGGAACATGGCCCTCACGCCCGACGGCCGCAAGCTCTACGTGGCCTGCGGGCGCTCCGGCGCCGTCTCCGTCATCGACACCGAAACCCAGCAGCGCGTGGCCGACGTGGCTGTGGGCAAGCTGCCCTGGGGCGTGGTCATCCGCTAGCCGCCGCAGCACACAAGGAACTTCATGTCCCACCGCCACAGCAGAGGCTGGGCGGCGCTGGCACTCGCCTGCGCGCCAGCCGCCGCTCACGCCCAGATCCAGCTGGAGCGTGTCGAGATCAAGGTCGCCCTCTCGCCGGTGGCGGGCGTGGACGTGCCGCGCGACTGGATTCCCGCCGCCGTCCAGACCGCCAGTACGGCCGACATCGAGCGCAGCCAGGCCCTGGACCTGAGCGCCTTCATGAACCGCCGCCTGGGCAGCGTCTACCTGAACGAGGTGCAGGGCAACCCGCTGCAGCCCGACCTCAACTTCCGCGGCTTCACCGCCTCGCCGCTGCTGGGCACGCAGCAGGGTCTGTCGATCTACCTGGACGGCGTGCGCCTCAACCAGCCCTTCGGCGATGTGGTGAGCTGGGACCTGCTGCCCAGAAGCGCCATCGCGGCCATCTCGCTGAACGCCGGCTCCAACCCGCTGTTCGGCCTCAACACCCTGGGCGGCGCGCTGGCCGTGCAGACCAAGGACGGGCTGAATAACTCCGGCACCTCGCTGCAGTTGCTGGCTGGTTCGCACCGCCGCACCGCCGCCGAGTTCGAGCACGGTGGCGCCGATGCGGATGGCCGGCATTGGTTCATCACCGGCAACCAGTTCAACGAGCGCGGCTGGCGGTCCGACTCGCCGTCCAGCGTCAGCCAGCTCTTCGCCAAGCTTGGCCGGCGCAGCGGCGACACCGACCTCGCGCTCACCTCGGCGCTGGCCCGCAGCAGCCTCAACGGCAACGGCCTGCAGGAGGGCCGCTTCCTGGAGCGCGACCGCGCCAGCGTCTACACGCGGCCCGACAACACGAAGAACCGCTCGGCCTTGCTCAACCTGGCGCTGTCGCACAACCTGAGCACGCAATGGACGCTGACCGGCAACGCCTACGCCCGCCACATCCGCACCCACACCCTCAACGGCGACCTCAACGACGACTCGCTCAGCCAGTCCCTCTACCAGCCCAATGCCTCCGAGCATGCGGCACTGACGGCCGCGGGCTACGCAGGCCTTCCCACCGCCGGCGAGAACGCGGTCAACACGCCCTTCCCCAAGTGGCGCTGCATCGCCCAGGCCCTGCTCCGGGACGAACCCGCCGAGAAGTGCAACGGCGTCATCCACCAGACCCACACGCGCCAGAGCAACCAGGGCTTCAGCGCCCAGCTCGGCTATGACGGCCCGCTGTTCGGCTGGCCGAGCCAGTCCCTCATCGGCGCCGCGGCGGATTGCAGCCGCAGCCGCTTCACCCAGGGCTCGGAGCTGGGCTATCTCAACCCCGACCGCAGCATCACCGGTGTCGGCGCCTTCGGGGACGGCGTGAGCGGCGGCAATGTGGACGGCGAGCCCTACGACACCCGCGTCGACCTCACGGGCCGCACGCGCACGCTCAGCGTCTTCGCCAGCAGCGTGCTCACGCTGGCCCGCGACGCTCACCTGACCCTGTCAGGACGCTACAACCAGAGCCGCGTGCGCAACCGCGACGCCATCACGCCCGACGGCAGTGCATCCAACAAGGGCTCGCTGGATGGCGACCACCGCTTCAGCCGCTTCAACCCGGCCTTGGGCCTGACCTTCATCCCCGCGGCAGGCGTCAACGCCTGGGCCGGCATCAGCCAGGGCAGCCGCGATCCCTCGTCCATCGAACTCGGCTGCGCCGACCCCGCCCACCCCTGCAAGCTGCCCAACGCCTTCGCAGGCGACCCGCCGCTCAAGCAGGTCGTCACGACGACGATTGAAGCCGGCGTGCGCGGCGCGGCCGGTGGTCCGTTGACTTGGAGCGCAGGCCTGTTCCGCTCCGACAACCGCGACGATCTGCTCTTCGTTGCCGACGACGCGGCCGGCTATGGCTACTTCAAGAACTTCGGTAAGACGCGCCGCCAAGGCGTGGAGCTGACCCTGAGCGGCCAGCCCGCCAAGGGCCTGACACTGGGTTCCAACCTCACGCTCCTCGACGCCACCTACCGCACGGCCGAGGTCGTCAACGGCGCATCCAACAGCAGCAACGACGCGGCGCTGGCTGGGCTGCCCGGCGTGGACGGCAACATCGCCATCCAGCCCGGCGACCGCATTCCGCTGGTGCCGCGCCGCATGCTCAAGCTGTACACCGATCTCGACCTTGGCGATGAGTGGAGCTTCGGCGCCGATGTCCTCGCGATGAGCGGCGCGGCGGCGCGGGGCAACGAGAACGGCCAGCACCGGCCCGACGGCGTCTTCTACCTCGGCCCCGGCCGCAGCGCCGGCTATGCGGTGCTCAACGTCAACGCCGCATGGAAGCCGAGCAAGGGGTTGAAGCTGTTCGCCCAGGTCAGCAACATGCTTGACCGTGCCTACGCCACCGCCGCCCAGCTCGGACCCACGGGCTTCGAAGATGCGGGCAATTTCCAGAGCCGGCCATTTGCCGCGAACGCCAACGGCGACCGGCCGCTGCGCCACGCGACCTTCTTCGCGCCCGGAGCGCCGCGCGCTTTGTCAATCGGCTTGAAGTACGCGTACTAGCCCTCGGTCGCTGCTACACGCGGGCACAACGCCTCCGCGCGGCGCGCAACAGCGCCTCTGAGTGCACACCCGCAACAACGTGCCAGCGCGGCACGCCTGACTGCTTCTGCTGCGCCGCGCGGTAACGCCCGCGCTGTGCCTTCGCTCCAGCCCGGTACTGGCACAGCCCTTGCGCAAAGGGCTCGCCCACATCACCACAACTGGAGACAACATGGACACCACACGCACCCTCATCGCCGCCGCTGCTCTCGCCGCCCTCGGCACCACCGCCCACGCCGCCGACTTCAAGGCCGGCGAGTGGGACCTGAGCCTGGGCGGCATCATCAACGCGTACTACACCCACACCAGCTGCTCCGGCTCACAGGCCGTCGGCGGCACGGCGCTGGCCACCAAGGCCCTGGGCTGCGGAGGCACTGACGGCCGCACCGTCATCGGCAACGGCCTATTGCCCAATGCCCTCACCACCACGGCCAAGACGCGACAGGAGGAGTATGACATCAGCGCCACGCTGATGATCGGCGCGGCCGTCGCCTCGGGCGACGCCATCTCCAACAACAGCAACGTCGACGTGCGCCAGGGCTTCGTCAACTTCGGCAATGCCGACATGGGCAGCGTCAAGCTCGGCCGCGACTACGGCCTGTTCGGCTCCTCGGCCATCCTCGGCGACATGACCCTGCTTGGCGCCGGCGCCCCTGTTGCTGCCACCCAGCGCAACCGCGTCACACTGGGCCACATCGGCTCCGGCTACACCTATCTCGGCACCTACGGCCAGGTGGCCTACACCCTGCCCACCAGCGGCGGCTTCTCGGCCACCGTGGCCCTGATGAGCCCTGTCGACGCGGGCGCCCTGGTCGGCCGCAACGAGCCGCAAGTGCAGGCCTTGGCCACGGCCAAGTTCGACGGTGGCAAGGTCTGGCTGGGCGTGAAGCGCCAGAAGTTCGAGGGCACGGGCGGCTTCACGATGAACGCTGCCGAACTCGGCGCCAGCGTCAACCTCGGCGCCCTTGGCTTCGCGGCCAATGTGCAAAGCGGCAAGGGCCTGGGCGTGCTGACCGATGGCGACAGCGGCAACCGCAAGCAGACCAACCTGCTGCTGCAGGCCACCTGGCAGGCCACGGCCAAGACCAAGTTCGGCCTGAACTGGGGCGAGAGCCGGCTGAAGGACGGCGCGGCCACCGACCTGCGCAGCAACACCAACGTGACGGCCGGCCTGTACTACGGCCTGACGAAGAGCGTCACGCTGGTGGGTGAGCTGAGCCGCACGACGTCCAAGCCGGTGGTGGGCGACCAGGCCCGCATGAACGGGGTGGCGCTCGGCGGCATCGTGTTCTTCTGAAGCGGCAAGGCTCTAGCGGCACCGCCGCGAGGGCCTCCGCTCAGCGCCTGATCTGCCAGGGCAGCATGGCCGCCAGCACGCCGTCGCGGCGCAGGAAGTGGTGATACAGCGCGGCCGCCGCATGCAGGCCGGCCAGCCACATCAGCACGTCGCCCAGCAGGCCGTGCACATCGCCCCAGTCGGCCGCGTCGCCCAGGCGCGAGCCGGCGATCCAGGGCAGCTCGTCCACCCGCACGCCGCCCAGCAGCGTCAGCGGATGGTGCTCGCTGCCCAGGGCCAGCAAGGCCGTGGCCGGCAAGGCCAGCATCAAGGCCCACAGCGCAACATGCACCAGCTTCGACAGCCCATGCATCCACGCCGCCATCTCGAAGCGCGGCTTGTCCGGCCGCAGGGCCACCCACACCAGGCGCACCAGCGTCAGCGCCAGCACCACCAGGCCCAGCGATTCATGCCAGACGATGTCCAGCCGTGTCGCGGGGTCGACGCCCTGGTGCATCAGCCGCCCAAAGCCGCCGGGGCCCAGGATGAAGGCGACCGTCACGGCGATGGCGGTCAACCAGTGCAAGGTGCGGCTGATGGGGTCGTAGCGGGTGGTGGGCATGGGGTGGGGTGCAAGCCAAGTTGGCGGGATTGTGGCGCGCTCGGTTGGGTGGGCGGTTGATGGGCGACAAGGGCCTGGGCGTGCTAACCAGCAGTTACAGCGGCAACCGTAAGTCGACCGACCTGCTGCGGCAGGCCACGTCCAAGACCAAGTTCGGGCTGAACCAGGGTGAGAGCCGGCTGAAGGAGTTGCCACGGCCAACCTGCTGGGCAACACCAATGTGACGGCTGGCCTGTACCGCGGGCTGACAAAGAGCGTCATGGTTGTGGGCGAGCTGAGCCGGACGACGCCCAAGCCTGCCGTCGGCGACTTGGCAAGGGTGAATGGCGTGGCGTTCGGCGGATTCGTGTTCTTCTGAAGCTCGGAACACCTCGCCTGTGGGGCCAAAGCCCTGCAGGCGGCCGCCAGTCATCGACCTCGGGGAGCCGGCAGTGCTCATAGCGGAGGGTCGGCACGCTGAAGCTGTTGCGGTCTAACGGCGTCTTGCCGCAGCGTGTGCGCTAAAGCCCGTCGACCCAACGGTCCACGTGCCATCCGATGGCCCACCAGCTTGCAAAGGTCGCAGCCAGTTCGGCCACATCGACTGGCCCGGTCCAGGCGCGGAACACACTGATCATCACTAGGCCGTATAGCGGCGAACTGAGCGCAAGAAGGATCGCGATCCACCGGCGTCGCCTTGCCTCGCGCCAGAACAAATAAATATCCATCAGCACAACGAGTTCGTCGATTGAGGGTGGTTTTTGAAGCACGCTCATTCTGCTGGGCGGGACATCAGGATTTCGCAAGTGCTCGCCTTGACGCTCTTCAGGTTGGAGTCGACCTCTAGCCCATCCTTTGCTTCCACCGAATATTTGCGGAGCTATTGCACTAATCGCCAATCCTTCATTCACCCTCTTCTAGTAAAAGGTGTGGATGCGCACTTGACCGCTCGCCCCCATCATGCTTGAGCGAAAAGCAGCGGCGCAGGGACTCCAAAGCAGTCAATCCATAGAGAAGATGAGAGAGGAAATAATGAACAAACTATTTGCCACATTAATTTTATTCAACTTTCTGTCTTTGACCGCGCACGCCATTGAAAACGAAAAGAGCAAACCGGAAGAGCCAACCGCCGGCAATGCAATTCAAATAAAGCTAGAGACCACCCGCGCCGAACCCTCAATGGGAACTGGCTTAGGAATCGTTGCGGAGCTAAAAAATATTTCCAGCTCAACCGTATACCTTGCAGAGGACAAGCTTCTATTAATTGTTCCACCGGAGCTGCAAAATTCTTTTGCGGGCGTAGCAGCTTGGTGGTCCGTTTTCCCCACTCAACATACTTGGGGCGCGCCAGTTAATCCGGAAGGCAAATTACAGCCCAAGCAAAGCGTCACAGATGCTGATGGCAATATGCTTACAAATCCCGAGAAATTTAGAGGCAGGCTTGCGCTTCCGGCAGGCTCCACCTATAGAGCAATCTGGTCTGCCGGGCCCAACATTGCCCCCGATGACAGCATGTTTGGATTTGTATCAAACAATACCAGAGTGATTCTCTCGGAGCTTAATTTTCTCTTCTTTTCACCGGGTGATTACAAAGTTTCCGTAGTTCTTCAGTACTGGCTAAAGCCTGATTTCCCTGAGCGGGGCTACTTCACCGCAACAGACTCATCAAAGATACGTGTGAATGCACCCCAATCGGTGATCCTAGTTGGCTCAGCGCTTGGCGGCTGTGTGGCTTACGCAGTTCTCCCTCAACTTCGGCGGAAGCGTCGCGCAAAGGCGGCGGATATTTCCTTGCCTCGAAAACTCGTATCTGGCCTCAAGCAAGTCACCACCATTGCATCAGGTATTCTTGGTGCCATGCTTTTGAGTGCGATTGTTACAATACTACTTTCTCGCCTGTCTGAAACGCAGTTCCTTATTCGGGTGAGCATCGTGGATTTTTGGGGAGCTGTTGCTATTGGATTCCTAGCCAATCTGGCAGGCGCAAAGGTTTTTGAAAAACTTGCCCCCGCTGTTTCGGCCAATAGCCCAGACCATTCAAGTGATAAGGAAACAGCAGGGATTTAGTCAACGGCCGAATTCGTGTCCGCTTCTGGAGGCTGCCCTCGAGTTCGGGATCAGATACGAGGCCCCTAATCTGAACCCCTCCATCGATCCGCGCACCACAGCTCGCATACGGCCTAACTGCATGTCCGCTCCCAGCCAGCGCCGCACCCAACCCGCTGCTGCAATGCCGCCCCGTCATCCAAAGCGGCCCAGACGCCCACGGCCAAGCGCCTCTCACGGCAACCGCCCACGGCTTAGGCAACCCCTGCCGGCGTTGCTTGAACCTGATCGCCGAGGGCGACACCAAGCTCGTGCTGGCCTATCGCCCCTTCGACCACACCCAGCCCTACGCCGAGACCGGGCCCATCTTTCCGCACGCGGCCGGCTGCTAGCGCTACGAGGCTGACGCGCTACCGGCCTGGTTCGCTCATCTCGCGCCGGCACTCGCGCGGCTATGACGCCAAGGATTGGATCGTCTACGAAACCGGCCGCGTCGTGCCCGGCCACGAGCTGACCGACGCCTGCCGCGCCATCCTCGCCCGCGAGGACGTCGCCTACATCTACATCCGTTCGAAGTTCAACTGCCTCCAGTGCCGCTTGGAGCGCGGTTGAATGCTGCCGCTGGCAGCATTCGAAGCCCTTGACGGAAACTCGGTTCCGCCATGATTGAGATTGCCTTCATCGCCGTCTATCTGGTGTGCTGCCTGGTGTGGTTTCCCATCCTCCAGGCCATCACCATGTGGCTGATCGTGTACGGGTGCTTCATGGGGGTCATCACGTTGACCCGTACCGACGGCCTGGTGCCGGCCCTCCGTTGGCTCGGACGGCATCCCTTCAGGGCCGCATTTATTCTGGCGGGCACGGCGATCCCGACCCTGGCCGCGATTCAGGACCACAGGTACTCGGCGGCGCAGATCGCGTTGAACTGGATGCTGTTCTTCATGTGGTTCTGGCTAGGCGCTGCGTGGGGGGCCCGCAAACAAGCCGACTCGAACGGCGAGCCACCCGCATAAGCCTCGCCCGCGAACGCGTGGCCCCAGCGCGCATGCGCGC
>Ga0194137_10000093_pt1 | contig 56246 bp, 60 predicted proteins | sample TARM_MetaG_T3_14_FD_134025 | JGI IMG/M metagenome (GOLD analysis project Ga0194137, IMG submission 134025) | Freshwater microbial communities from Pennsylvania, USA, analyzing microbe dynamics in response to fracking - TARM_MetaG_T3_14 (version 2) | ecosystem: Environmental > Aquatic >...
AAACAAGCGATTAAAAATTATGAAGAAGCATTTAATCGTGCGAAGCCTAAGACAAGCGATGAGTTGTTAATTGTAACAGGCTCACTGTATTTTATTAGTGCTATCAGAAAACTCCTAAGTTAGTACCAACTTTATAGTTGGTACTTTTCTTAAATGTCATAAAAATGTCATAAAAGCGTAGTATAATAAAGGCGGTGATGCAAATGAGAAAAATAGCTAAAGGAATACTCCTATTAAGTATTTTCGGGTTTTTATACTTTTTTGTTTTTAGTATCCTTGTGTTTAAAATACACAATCCTGTTGAATCAAATATAACGTATGATCTTGAATCAGTGCGTACTCTAAGTAATCATGAAGAGTATGCTTACTTAGTCGAAGATAGACATTTTGCGCTATCGATTAGATTGGCTTTAATTGAAACTGCGACAACATCTATTGATGTCTCATATTACACCATCCATGATGATGACAGTCGTGATTTATTGTTTGGGGCATTATTAGAAGCTGCTGATCGTGGCGTTGAAGTGCGCCTCATTATAGATGGAACCATGCACCGTGCAAGAGGGCCAGAAAAAGAAAAATACATTGCACTAAGTGCACATGATAATATTTCAGTTAAATTATTTGATGAAGTATCGTTTTTTAAACCCCATGCGGCGAATAACGTCCTTCATGATAAACTGTTAATCATTGATAAACAATACGGACTAACGGGTGGAAGAAATATTGGGGATCGTTATTATAAAGATTCAGATGATTTAACGGCAATTACTTATGATCGTGATGTCTTAGTTTTCTCTCAGACCAATGACTCTAATGCGGTTATATCGATGAAAGATTATTATGACGAACTTTTTACTCATGATTATGCACAAGAATACCACTATTCAACTCACTCAGATTTTAAGCGTGTTAACCATCAAATGCGTAATGCATTCAATAACAATAAACAGAGTCATGATTATGAAACACTTATTACATCAGTTCATGAAGAGGGAATCCTTGTTGATAATATAACTTTTATGCGAAGCCCTCTAAACCGCATGCAAAAAGATCCCGTGATTATGCGTCATTTAAGTGAACTTGCTAGTGAATATGATGATATATTACTGCAATCACCTTATATTATTTTCAGTGATCCCATGCGGGAACTTATGCCTGATACGACAGGGAAAAATATCAAAATTCTAACCAATAATATCCATTATAGCCCTAATACACTAGCCACATCAGGATACTTTAGATATCGTAATGAACTTGCAAAGAATACAAGTCTTTATGAATACCAATCAAAAACAAGTATGCACACAAAAACACTATTATTAGGGGATGACATTACAGTGATTGGATCAGTGAATTTAGATCCGCGTAGTGCATTCTTAAGTACTGAAAGTGTCGTCGTGATATATAGTGAAGCGTTTAATAATCATACCAAACTTATCACAAGTCAATATTTAGACCAAAGTTTACAAGTCGATGAAAACGGCGCTTATTTACCGAATGCTACAGTTCAAGGGGTTGAAAAAAGACCGAAAAGAGTATCTATAATTCGCGCTATTTCATTGTTTACATATTTTTTCGATGAAATGCTATAGGTCTTAGATTAAGGAGGATTCATCATGAAGTCTATTCAATATACAAAAAAGTTCGCAAACGAATTATCTAATTGGTACCGCGAAAATAAACGGGATTTACCTTTTAGAAAAACATCCGATCCTTATAAAATATTTGTGAGTGAATTAATGCTTCAGCAAACTCAAGTTGACACAGTGATTCCCTATTATTTAAAGTTTATTGAACGCTTTCCTGATGTTTATGCTTTAGCTAGTGCACCGGTTGATGAGGTTTTGAAGTTATGGGAAGGCTTAGGCTATTACCGCAGGGCGCGATATATTTATGACACTGCGCAAATGATTGTGGATGAGTATCAAGGTGTATTTCCTAACCAATTAAAAGATATAGAATCATTAAAAGGTGTTGGACGTTATACAGCACGTGCAATACATTCCATTGCATTTAATCAACCAAGTGCTGCAGTCGATGGAAATGTGATGCGGGTTATGAGCCGGGTAATGCTTTATGAAAAAGATATTGCAAAAACTAAGCATATGAAAGAAATTGAATCATATGTTAATAACTTAATCATTCATGAGGTTCCTAGCGATTTTACACAAGCGATGATGGAACTTGGAGCTATCATTTGTACGAAAAATCCGAGGTGTGAAATATGTCCGGTAAATAAGTATTGTTTCGCATACAAACAAAAAGAACAAAACAATTATCCTAAAAAATCTAAATTGAAAGCAAAAACACACGAGCATTTTATGGTTATGATTGTTCGCTTTACTGATCAATATTTAATGATTCAAAGACCAAAACACGGATTACTTGCAAACATGTATGAGTTTCCACAGTTTAATACAAAAGATTTGAGTGAGGCTAAAGCGTTATTTAATGAACAGTTTAATACTAAAATTGTTGATGAAACAAAAGTCTTTAGTATAGAACACGTTTTCACGCATAAAGTATGGCATCTTAGTATTTATGAGGTAAGTCTTGAAAGTTATGAAGGATTGCCTTTAATCTCATTAGATAACTTTCCTTATGCTATTTCTAAAGCTCATTTAAAAATAATTGATTTAATTAAAAAGTAATTTACCTTTCTTTTCTTATCATTATGGTGAAAGAAGGTGAGTTTATGTATTTCATAAAAGAAATGCCTAAAAACGAAAGACCAAGAGAACGCTTTATAAAACATGGAAGAGAAGCACTATCTAATCACGAATTAATAGCCATCATTTTGAGAACAGGTAGTAAAACACAATCGGTTTTAGATTTGGCTCAAAAAATCTATTATAATTATGCTTCGATTAAAGCCTTAAACCAAGCCGATGTTATGAGTCTTACCAAACTTCCTGGTGTAGGCCCTACTAAAGCCATTCAATTACTTAGTGCTTTAGAACTGGGTAGACGGTTATATCAAGAAGAATTTATAGAACGCACAGAACTCACAAGTCCAAAAAGTGTCTTTGACTATATGGCACAAGATGTCGACATGTTAGACCAAGAACATTTTTTTGTGCTTTATCTTGATACAAAAGGAAGACTTATTAAGAAGACGTTATTATTTAAAGGGTCTTTAAATGCTTCACTTGTTCATCCACGTGAGGTTTTCAAGCATGCCGTAACATTGAGTGCAGCATCACTGATAATGGTTCATAATCATCCATCAGGTGACCCAACCCCATCACAAAGTGATATTAAAATTACGGATATGATGATAAAAAACGGAAAATTAATGGATATTGAAGTGATTGATCACATTATTTTAGGTAAGGGTCGTTACTACTCTTTAAGGGAAAACAATCATTTTGGTCATTTTCGATAAAATCCTTTACAAAAAGAGAGGATTCAAGTATAATTAATAAAGTTGTGAAAAGCGTCTATATCTATTGACAAAATCAGTATGATTTGGTATTATTTTAACGCTTAGCAGCATACCGCACAGAATGGGTTTTAAAGCATAGTCACCCTAATGGCGAGTCTTAAAATTTTGAGGAGGTGCTCACATATGTACGCAGTAATTGAAACAGGTGGTAAACAACTTCGTGTCACTGAAGGTAATGAGGTTTATGTAGAAAAACTTAATGCTTCTGAAGGCGACACAGTAACATTCGATGACGTATTATTAGTTGGTGGAGACAGTTTAACTGTTGGAAATCCATACGTTAAAGGTGCGAAAGTTGAAGCAAAAGTTGTAAAACATGGTAAACAAAAGAAAATAATTATTTTCAAATACAAACCTAAAAAGAAATACAGACGTAAACAAGGTCATAGACAACCTTATACGAAATTGGAAATTACAAAAATTCATGCTTAGTAAGCATAACAATACAAACTATAGAAAAGTTATCGGAGGTGACGAACATGTTAATAGACATTCAAATATTACAACTTATGGCTTCTAAAAAAGGTGTAGGTTCAACGAAAAACGGTCGTGATTCAGAATCAAAACGTCTAGGCGCAAAATTATCAGACGGTCAATTCTGTAAAGCAGGTTCTATTATCTATCGCCAGCGTGGTACAAAAGTACATCCTGGTTCTAATGTAGGCATTGGTGGCGACGACACATTATTTAGTAAAATTGATGGCATCGTCCGATTTGAAAAAATTGGTAGAGATAAAAAACAAGCTTCAGTATACCCTGAATAATACATTTAAACAAATGGCAAACAAGGATGTTTGCCATTTTATTTTGCTAAGTGTATAATAAATCATGTAGATTATGATATAGGTGAAAATATGATTAGATTAGCGATATTAGACGATTTAAATGCGATTGACCGTTTAGCAGAAAAAACAATCACACACATGTTGAATAAAAACATCAAACAATGGGGCCTTAATTATCCTAGAAGACCACATTTTTTTAAGGATATTGAAAATAATACCCTTTATGTTTTAGAAGAAAATAATAACATTGTTGGTGTGATGGCTTTAATGGAAGAAAATGAAGTTGTCTATAAAACTGTCAAATGGTTGAAAAAAGATTCGATGGTCATTCATAGAGTGTTTATTGATCCTAATTATCAAGCGTCTGGGTATGCGTCTAAGCTTTTTGATTATGCAGTTAGTGAAGGTAAAAGACTTAATAAGGACTCTATTAAAATAGACACACATCCCAATAATTATCGAATGAGAAATTTTTTAAAAAAACATTTATTTCATGAGCTAGATTTTATTAAGGACATCCATCGTATTGCTTATGAAAGAGTTTTGGTTCATTCTCTTAACCGGGTGATTATTTTAGGGAGTAGCGGGACAGGAAAAACAACGCTTGCTAAAATGTTAGCGCAAAAAATCCATGCACCCTATTTGCATCTTGATTCTGTTTATTGGCAAAAAAACTGGGAAAGCACACCTAAACCACTGTTTGCCAGTAAAATAAGAGCCTATTTAAAAAAACATCCGAGATTCATTATGGATGGGAATTATACAAATAGTGTTACATTTATGGAACGCTTACAAATAGCGGATACTTTGATTTTACTTGATTATGATAAACAAGTGGCCATTAAAGGAATCAAAAAGCGAGAATCACAGTATAAACACCGCTTTCGAAGTGATATGGCTGAAGGATGTATTGAAGAAGTTGATCAAGAATTCTTACATTATGTCTATCGTTTTGATAAAAAAAATATACGGTTAAAAGCATGTATTAAAAGTTTTATAGGTAAGAAAAAAGTCTTTATATTTAAAAGTCGTGAAGACTTAATGCGCTTTTTAGCGCAACTTTAGGAGTGATTTAAATGTTTGTAGATTTAGTTAAAATTAAAATATCAAGTGGTAAAGGTGGCGATGGGATGAGTTCATTCCGTCGTGAAAAGTATGTTCCAAAAGGTGGCCCTTCTGGTGGCGATGGTGGACGTGGTGGCCATGTCATTTTTGAAGGTGACGAGGGATTATCAACACTGCTTGATCTTAGATATAATAAGTTATTAAAAGCCGAAGAAGGCGAAAACGGAAAAACAAAACGTATGGATGGTCGTGGCGGCGATGATTTAATTATCAAAGTTCCTGTAGGGACTACTGTGTTTGATGATGATAATGATAAAGTTCTTGCGGATATTACAGAACATAAACAACAAGCCTATGTCCTTCGTGGTGGTCGTGGTGGCCGTGGGAACGTTAAGTTCACCTCGAGTCGTAACACTGCCCCTGAAATCGCTGAAAAAGGTGAACCAGGGACAACGTTAAATGTAAGAATTGAGCTTAAACTTTTAGCTGATGTTGCTTTAGTTGGAATGCCAAGTGTTGGGAAAAGTACAATTATTAGCGTGATATCTAAAAGCCGTCCTAAAATTGCGGATTATCATTTTACAACACTGAATCCTAATTTAGGGGTTGTTGGTGTCAATGATGGTCGTAGTTTCGTTTGCGCAGACTTACCAGGTCTTATTGAAGGCGCTTCTTTAGGTCAAGGATTAGGGTTACAGTTTTTAAGACATATTGAAAGAACGCGTGTAATTTTACATGTAATTGATATGAGTGCATACGAAGGTCGCGACCCATATGATGATTTTTTAACCATTCAAAATGAGTTAGAATCATACAAATATGACTTAACCAATCGACCACAAATTATCGTAGCAAACAAAATGGATATGCCAGATGCCAAAGAAAATTTAGAAAAATTTAAAGCTCAATATGATGGTGATGCAGAAATTGTTGCGATTAGTGCAGCCACAAAAGAAAATATTGAACTAATGTTATTAAAAACTGCTGATTTATTAGAATCTTCTGAAAATGTTTCGCTTTATGAAACCGATGATTACGCTGATTATATTACATACACCTTTGAACCTGATGAGGTTAAATTTAATATTATTCTTGCGGATGACGGGGTTTATGAAATATCGGGTGACGCTTTAAAACGTCTTTTCGATATGACTGATTTCTCTACTGATCAATCTATTAAACGATTTGCAAGACAGTTACGTAGTCTTGGTGTCGATCAAGCGTTAAGAGACAAGGGCGTTAAACATGGTGATACGGTTAGAATATTCGGATTTAGTTTTGAATTCTTAGACTAGTTTATACTAGTCTTTTTTTAGCTATATAGTTCGTTTACTAACAACATTATTGATGAAATTTGTTATATCATTTATGTTCACCCCACTTTTATTGTATAATAATTAAGAAAGGATGTGAGCTTATGATTGCGATGAACGACCAAACACAAAATGAGGAAATCCTTGACATTATTAAAGCACACTCCCAAAAAGATTTACAAGAACAATTATTGGATTATCATCCCTCAGATATTGCTGAGGTTTTTGAAATTCTTAACGAAGATGATCGACTTTTTCTTATCCAAACACTCAATCATCATCTTTTAGCTGAAATCTTTGAGCATCTAGATGAAGAAATTGCGGCAATCTATTTCAATAAAATAGAAAAACAAAAAGTTGCACGTATTTTAGATGTAATGGATTTAGATGATGCTGCTGATATTCTAAATGAGTTAGATGATGATGTTTCTCAACAGTATCTTGATTTATTAGAAGAAGAAACAAAAGACGCCCTAGAACAACTTTCTCAATATGAAGAAGATACTGCAGGTGGATTAATGACACCTCAATTTATCGCCTTGCAAAAGGGGATGGATGTGAAAGATGCTATGAAAGCATTGATTCATAATGCAACATCTACTGAAGGCATCCAGCGTCTATTTGTAATTGATGATAATGGATTCTTAGAAGGCGTTGTTGAACTTAAAGCGTTAATCCAAGCACGATCACCGCTTAGTATTGATGAATTAATGCAAACCGATGTAATTACTGCAAAAGTCACTGATGATGATGAGGCTGTAGCGAGGGTTATTCAAAATTATGGGATTTATTTACTACCTGTAGTGAATGAAAAGTTTCAGCTTCAAGGCGTCATCACTATGGATGATGCTGCGGATATTTTAGATGCTGAAACTGACGAAGATTATGCTAAATTTGCAAATATTTCAAGTGATGAGGGTGTAAATGATTCATTTTTAAAATCAGCTTTACACCGCTTACCTTGGTTAACGCTATTATTATTTTTAGGCCTTATTATCAGTGGAATAATTTCAAGTTTTGAAGCAACGCTCTCACAAATTACTGTGCTTGTATTCTTCCAACCACTTATTTTAGATATGGCAGGAAATACTGGGACACAATCCCTTGCCGTAACAGTGAGAGGCTTAAGTAAAGATTATTTTAATCATAAAGATGTTATCTATAAACATATTTTTAAAGAATTACGTGTTGGTATGCTTAATGGGCTAGCCATTGGAGCGTTATCACTTCTTACAACCACTGTTTTCCTTACTATTATCGGTTCAGGTGAACACGAACCGGTACTCATCGGATTAACAGTTGGTCTTAGTGCAGCGGTATCACTATCCCTTGCTAGTGTTTTTGGAGCTTTCTTCCCACTTTTTTTACATAAAATCAATATCGACCCTGCTGTTGCGAGCGGTCCTTTTATTACAACACTTAATGATATTTTAGGGCTGATTATTTATTTTACTTTAGCAGCACTCATAATACTCAATATTTAAGAGGAGGTTAAGAATGGAAAAATCACGTATTAAACTTATCAAACGTAACAACCCAAAAGAGATTCTTAGCCTTATTCGACATGAGAAAAGGCTGAAAATCTTAACGAATAAATTAATGAAATATCATGAACATGACATAAGCGAAGCTATGAAATTAATGAATGAAGAAGAAAGACATAGTTTATATAATCATTTATCATTGATTAAAAAAGCATTAGTATTTGAACAACTGGATGAAAAAATAGCTGCTGAGTTTATTTTTGAACTAGATAAAACTGAAGCAGCACGCGTCCTTGAACAAATGGAACCAGATGATGCTATTGATATTTTGCAAGAATTAAATGAGGATGATGCATTAAGCTTTACCGTGTTAATGGATGATGATCGCCGTGAGTATCTACATAAACTAGCGCGATATCATCACTCTACTGCAGGGAGTGAAATGAACTCCTACTATATTACTTTTACACCTGAAATGGGTGTTAAAGAAGCTATGAAAAAGTTAGTAAACTATGCGAATGAAGTTGAAATGATCGATACTTTATTTGTGATTGATGACCAAAATCATTTAATAGGTGTACTTGATTTAAAGGATTTAATTGTTGCAAAACATCCTACTAAAATTAAGGATATTATGCAAGAAAAATTTTATTATGTTAATGTTGAAGATGACATTCAAGAAGTTGTAAAAGATATTCAAAAATATGATACATTAGCGATGCCCGTTGTTGATGATCATCAACAACTACAAGGTATTATTACTATGTATGACGCGTTAGATATTATTGAAGAGGAAGCCAGTGATGACTATGCAAAATTAGCAGCAGTTTCTAGCGAATATGACATGGGTGAATCAGCGTTTAAAAGTGCTAGAAAAAGGTTTCCATGGCTTGTGCTCTTACTCATTCTTAATATTATAGTCTCAAGTGTGCTTGCCTCTTACGAAGAAACAATTGCCGCAATCACTGCGTTAGTCCTTTTTCAGCCTTTAATATTAGGTATGGCTGGGAATATAGGAACACAATCATTAGCGGTTACTGTTCTTGGAATTAGTCGGGAGACTTTGCGAAGTAAAATGAATATTACCAAACACCTCACAAAAGAGATTTTAGTGGGACTAACGAATGGAATTATTCTTGGCGGTTTAGCTTATTTTACTGCTTACTTATTCCTAACATTAGCCCCCATAGGGGCCGTACAAGATGGGATAATTCAGCCCTCTCAAATTGCACTTGTTGTAGCACTTAGTGTTATGAGTGCATTAACTATCTCTGCATTCTTAGGCAGTGTGATACCAATCTTATTAAACGCTATTAAAATAGATCCCGCCATCGCTAGTGGGCCATTTATTACAACCATTAATGATGTTACAGCACTCGTCGTTTACTTTACATTAGCGACCATCTTATTATCAATTTAATATAAAGTTAGTAGACAAACTTAAAGGAGAATATAATGTATAGTTATCTAAAAGGAATGATCACAGAAATTGAACCTGAAAAAATCACACTTGAATTAAATGATATAGGCTATCATATCATTGTACCTAATCCGTATGAATACGAAACAAAAGCTAAAGAAAAAGTTTATATTTACCAACATGTTAAAGAAGATGCCTTAACTTTATTTGGGTTTAAATCATTAGAACAAAAACGCTTATTCATGCAATTATTATCTGTAAAAGGTATAGGTCCTAAATCAGCACTTGCAGTGCTTGCTAGCGCAAAAGTTGAAGAGATTGTAAAAGCCATTGAAACAGGTGATTCTAAATATTTAAATAGGTTCCCAGGTATAGGACCTAAAGCTTCTCAACAAATTATCTTAGACCTTAAAGGAAAAATTAATATATCACCAATGACATTAAAAACCGCAAATCGATTAAGTGAAGTTGAAGATGCCCTTCGTGCACTTGGGTATAAAGCGAAAGAAATTGATCGCGTAACGAGTAAACTAGACAGTAAAAAAGACACCTCTGAACTTATCAAAGATGCACTTAAAATCATCGCAAAATAAAACACTTCAAATGAAGTGTTTTATTTTTTTTTCATAGATAATTTTTCTGATCCAATAGACATGAAATGATAATATTGGAGGGAGTAAGAAGGCAATCAACAATGTTCCATAGTTTACTGCACCTAAACTTTTGTTAGCGAGAAAACTGAAAATTATTGCAAGAACTATGGCTAAAATTTCAATAAATAATCGTATAAAAAAGACTTTTTTAGTTTTGAAATAATCCATAATCAATAGCATTAATTCATCCACTGTACCTGCTCTGAAATTAGTCGTTATAATTAAAGCAAGACCCAGTGGTAAAATTGTAATCCCTAAAACAAAAAATACTAATCGAACTAAAAAATTACTACCAGATAACCAAGAATCAGGAATGATTAATATGTCCCAAAAATCTATAGCTAAGCTCATCATTATAACAGGGACGATAATGAGCAAGTAAGCTTTTCTTCGTCTAAATAATAATATAATTGTAAATATGGTAAAGTTAATAATTAAACTTGCAACCCCAAGAGTTGAGTTCAGAAGTAAGCTTAGATTAGCAACAGTCGCATCCCAACTACCTGCACCAAAATCAGATCTTAATATAATGATTACCCCAAGTGCTAATGTAAGGAAGCCTAAAATATACTGAACAATTCGAACACTAACTAAACTAAATGGATATTGTCGTTTACCTTCAGACATCGTAAAACCTCAATTTCTATCACAAATTTGTAAAAAAATAGGAACTGTAGAACTAATTTATATGGGTAATTATCCATCTTGCGTTAAAAAAATCGCTCTCACAACACGACTTTTTTAACATTTTTTATGCTTTTTGGTCAAATAAGGCAATAAGATCGGTGTGTCCCATACCATTTTTTAAACCAATCATTAACAAAATTCTAGCTTTAGGACCACTTAAATTCCCACCAAGTATACATCCATTTTTAACTAAATCTTTACCCCCGCCAATATACCCGTATGTATCGAGAACTCGTCCTCCATAACAGCGTGAAACGATAATAATTTCTACCCCTTTATTACGGGCGTTTTTTATAGAATCCATCATTAAGGTAGGAACATTACCGCGACCGAGTGCTTCAACAACAATTCCTTTAGCACCTTTATCTACATAATAATCAATTAATTCTCCATTCATACCAGCATAACTCTTTAGTAAAAAAACCTCATCACTGAATGCATTATTCAGACGATATTCTTTACGAATAATAGTTGACCGATAATACAAAACATCATCATCATCGATAATTCCTAACGGCCCAAATTCAAACGATTGAAACGTATCAAGATTAAGTGTATGAGTTTTAGTGACTTCACACGCTGCGTTAATCTCATAATTCATAACAACCAAAACACCTTTATTAATCGAATCCTCACACATAGCAACTTTTATAGCAGATACTAAATTAGTAAGACCATCATATCCAAGTTCACTAGCATTTTTCATAGAACCTGTTAAAACAATTGGTTTAGACTGAACGTTCACAACATCCAAATAAAATGCAGTTTCTTCAAGTGTGTCAGTTCCATGGACAACTACAACACCTGCAAACTCTTCATCATCTAAATAAGTTTTAATCACTTTATTTAATTCAAACATTTTTTCAGGTGTGATTGACGGACTTGGTAATTTAGAAAACTCATGAGCAACTAAATTATCAAACTCTGTAACTTCACTAAGAGTAGAAATCAATTCACTTGGTGAAACACTAGGGACAGCCCCTTGTAATTTCGAGTTCACTTTCATCGCAATTGTTCCACCTGTAAATATTAATGCAACTTTTTTCATCCAATCACCTCATAAAAATTGTATCATGATTTCCTTGAAAAGCATAAGATTTAGTTTAATTATTTCAAAATTACATCCTATGAAATATATCAAAATATTCACAAACAACATGACTCTAATTTCAAATTTAGCTTTTTGAGTTATAGAAGAGTTTACTGGAACAAAGAAGAAAAATAACTAAACAAACATTTACACATGAAACGTTTTAAACGTCTTCATTAAATGATTATACCATATTAACATAATATATATTATAGGAAGTAACAAACGTGTATATGAAAACCCCTACTTTATTGCGATAGGGGGTGGTTATGAGCATGATGAGTATATTAAATGGTGCTGATTAGCCACTTATACTCTTTTAATTATATTCAAATGATTTCAATGACTATGTTAATTTCTTCTTCTTGTCTTCACCGGTTTTTGAAGATGATAAATCCTGTTATTTCGATTTTTTTCATTTAATTTAATCAATATCTTAGTTCGAAATTAAAGTCGATGAGAACGCAAATTTCAAAGTTTTTTATTTTTGATCTTTAAATATTCAATTGGTATTATGTTTAGAGATTTTAGGATTTTATAACTTTCCTCGACTGCCTTGTCATCGAGAAGTTCTGGTTCATGACAATCAGAATTGATCATAACTTTACAGTTTTTACTTTTTGCTATCTTCCAAAATTCTATTCTAGGATATTGATAATGTGTTCCATCACTTGTTTTGATTTTTCCCTTACGAATTCCATTAGCATTAAACTCGAGTGGGACATCAAATTTTACTGAAGCATCAATAATAATGTTTGCTGCTTCTACTGCTGTCTCATCAAAGGTGTGATATCCACACATATATAAATCCGGGTGAGCCACTAAGTCAAAATAACCAGTTTCGATTGCTTCTTTGACTTTTCTTGCATAGGCTAATATGTCTTTTTTCTCTTTTAATGCAAATGATGATTCAAAGGTCTTTTGAGATTGACCACTTTCTTGTTTGATAACATAATGTTGACCAAGAATTAAGTAATCTACTTTATGAAGTAAATCTTTATAGTAATTTAAATCTGGATTTAAATATTCAACTTCCAAACCTGTTAAAATAGTGATTTGGTTTTTATAGGTTACTTTTTGGCTTTTTATATCATTAATGTATTCATCCAATTGATTTGTATCCATCCTTACATAAGGATGAGTATCTTGAATGTAATCACTAGGAGCGTGGTCTGAGAATCCTATTTCTTTGTACCCCCTATTAAGTGCTTCTAATACATAATCTTTTGCCGTACCTTTTGCATGTTTACAAAGTTCATGGTGTGTATGATAGTTTGTTTTTGTCATTTTATCAGTCCTTTTCTTTCCCTATGATTATAGCATATTTAACTGTTATTATTAACTATTCATTCCGCCCATTATGCATGGTATAATAAGGCATGTGAAAGGACGTGTTAAAATGCAACAAAGACCACTTGCATATCGCGTAAGACCAAAAAGCCTCACTGATGTTGTTGGACAAGATCATTTAGTAGGTGATGATGGTGTTATTTCTAAAATGCTAAAGAACAATCATTTCTCAAGTGTCATTCTTTATGGTCCGCCAGGTATTGGGAAGACTACTATTGCTTCTATTGTTGGTGACCATTTTGGATTAAATACTTATACATTTAATGCAAGCACTGATACTAAAGCTCAACTTAAAGATATTATTTCCCATACTAAACAGTATGGTGCATTATTAATTGTGGATGAAATACATCGTATGAAAAAAGACATTCAAGATTACTTATTACCACACGTTGAAAAAGGGGATGTAACAATGATCGGGTTAACTACCAATAACCCATATCATAGTGTGAATCAGGCAATTAGATCACGCGTTCACGTTTTGAAATTAACCCCTATTGAATCCTTAGATTTAATCAACTATCTTAAGCGTATTCAATCACAATATAAGGATGAATTAACCGCGAAATTAAATGACGAAGTGTTTAGTTATATTGTTAGTTCTGCCAATAGAGAAATCCGTTCTGCAATTAATATGTTAGAACTTATTCATACCGCTTATCCAAATGAATCTGTTGATCTTAATAAAGCAAAAAAAGTCATTTTAAAACCTGCACTTGATCTTGATAAAAATGAAGATAATTATTACAACATATTAAGTGCTTTTCAAAAATCCATACGAGGCAGTGATGTGGATGCTAGTTTGCATTACCTAGCTAGACTTATCATGATGGAAGATTTAGAAAGTATTTTAAGACGGATGACTGTGATTGCGTATGAGGATATTGGGCTTGCCAATCCAAGTGTCTTTACCAAAATGGATGCTTGTGCTAACGCTTGTATGCGTGTTGGTTTTCCAGAAGCTCGCATTCCTTTAAGTGCAATGGTCATTGAACTGGCATTATCTCCAAAATCAAACAGTGCATACTTAGCCATTGATGAGGCATTAGATGATTTAAAACAAGGAAAAATGTTCAAAATACCTAATCATATTATTAATGTTGAAAATTTCGAAGATAAAAAACCATACCTTTATCCTCATAATTATCCTGATCATATCGTTAAACAAAACTATTTACCCAATGAATTATTGAATGTTTCATATTATAAACCTGTTGATACTGGAAAATATGAAAGAAGTTTAAAAGAACGTTTAGTTCTAATCCACAAGCTTTTAAATAATAGTTAAAAGACATTTATACTAATGTCTTTTTTCATTAAATTTTTATTTATTTAATAAATTGTATTACAAATTATTTATAATACTAATTAGAAAAATAAAAAAATAGCCTTTTTCTGTTGACCTACTTCTGTATTACAACTATAATATATTTGGCTAAAAAAAAACTAGGAGGAAATTGCCATGAAAAAACTATTTTTATTTGTAACATTATTAGCACTACCATTTTTATTAGTTGCTTGTTCAAGCGATACTGAAACTGATCCTATTGTGGATAATACCGATAATGGTGAAATCACCACAGGTGATGAACAAGAACAAACGGATGAAATAGAACCACTTCCAGAAGATCTTAATATGAATAACATTGATGAGTATTTAGACAGACCAAATACTCAATATGTAGACTTACGTAATTTTGATGATAAAATGTCTGGTGGATGGATTGATGGATTCCATATCATCCCATTCTTTGATTACCTAGAATATGAAAATATTTTAGTACGTAATGGTGCATCTTGGACATTTGAAGATGATAATATTAAATCATCACGTGCTTTAGAAAATATTTTTGATATTGATAAAGATATTATCTTGATTTGTGCAGCTGGTACTCGTGCTGGATATGTTAGGGATGCATTATTATCTTTGGGATATGAAAATGTTTGGAATGCTGGGGGATTGAAAGATTATACTGGCGATAGCAAAATTTTTGGTGATGGAGAATATACTATCACTTTAGACACTAAAGGTGATTTCACACCTGGACAACATGTTGGACATGTTATATTAGAAGACAAAAGCGGTAATCAAACAGCAACAACTTCAACCATCTTTGTTAATGAAAAAGGTGGAATCGACAAAGTATACTTTGATGTTGTTTACCCAAGTGGTGATACATGGACAACCAAACAAGCATTAGGAAATGATTATGGAATGGAAGCTGCAAGCCCTATTGGTAATGAGTGGTTTGTACAAGCTAATTTATTAGCAGACGCAATTGTTGCTAATCAAGGATGGTCTTCTGAATGGGTAATGAATGACGATACTTCATTTGAAGATGATACAATTTCTGGTGTAACGATTAAAGTTTCTTCATATAAAGCAGCATTTGATAATGCTTTTGCAAAAGCTAGCGAGTAGGAGTGTTATTATGAAAAAACTATTATTATTACTATTAACATTTACAATATTTCTTTCTGTAGCAGCATGTGCTGATGATAGCACGGGTGAAGATATCAACAATGATACAGACAATCCAACAGAAGGTGTTGAAAATAATAATGAAACTGACGAAACTGATTGCCCTGAAGTAGAAATCAATGAAAATATTTTATCATTTCCACATCTAGATGGATATGGTCATGTAGTAAACCGAGATGCTTATTTATTATTTGAATACGAAATGCGTGACTATGTTAAATATCAAATTGCTTATGTTGCATGTACATGCCGTGCCCCTGAAGTTAATTACTGGAAAGTGGCTTATGTTGAACTAGGGCTTGAAGATTTTGATATTCAAAAGATTTCATTCAGTGAAGATGGAACCGGTAATTATACTGCAGGATTCTGGGGTGATAGTGATCCTATTCCAACAAACGGATTGACATATGAAGATTTTAAAAATGAATTTATTCCTTGGTTAGAAGGTCAAACACTTGAAACATTAGATGGCATTTCAGTTTTTACAAATGATGTTTATCCTGGGGATATCCAAAATGATAAGGTCATCGATCAACAAGATATGATTGATACTTATGCTGGTGCAAGTGTTACAACAAACAATATGATTCGAGCTATGAAAACTTTACTAGAGTATCATGTTGAAAAATATCAAGATTAACACATTTCATTGGCCCCTTAATTCATTAGTTATAGGACTAAGTTTGTTAACGGTGTTTATACTTCAAGGGTGTGAAAGTGAACCTATTGAAGAAGACCAGTTATCACCACCTGAATTTGTATATTCAAGTTTTGAAGATCAACACTTAACCCATTGGGATGATATTGATCAACTTGAAGATGGCGTAGTTTTTCTATACTACTACTCACCTTATTGTGATTATTGCAAATTATTTGAACCAACGATTACTGAGTTTGCCTATGAAAATAGTGATGATATCATAATTTATTTTGTAAACTCTAGTCAAATTGTTGAACGTGGTGAACCAGATTTTGAGTTGTTTAATGTTCCAGCTTTAATCAAACTTGAAGACCAAATATTTGTAGAGATGATTAGAGGGTTAAGTAATATTGAAGATTATCTTCAAGAGTTTAGTAATAACTCTAAATGATATAATTCTTACACAAAAACGGATGTAATTTATACATCCGTTTTTGTAATGTTAAGTGGCTTACTATATCAAAATAGATAATAGTCTTACCATAAAGTTTCTTTACTTACAGTAATCGCAGTAGCCCCAGCTGCTAAGCAGCGATTAATATGGTCTTGGTCTTGAATAAGACCCCCCATAAAAATCGGGACATTGATTTTATCTTTAATTAACCCTAATGCCTCAGGCATCGCAGGAAGAACTTCTAAAAAATCAGGGTTTATATTTTGAACAAGTTGAATACTTTGATTAAGCGATACACTATCTTTTAAGAAAAATCGCATAATGCCAATAACTTGGCGTTTTTTACAAAGGTTAATAACATAAGGTTTTGTGGTAATAATGCCGTCAACTTTCAACTCTTGGATAAGGTATATTGCCCCGTACTCATCATTAGATATCCCTTTTAATAACTCAAGATGAACCAACACCTTACGGTTTGCCTTTTTCATCACTGTAATGATATCTTTTAACTGCGCCATTTGAAAGTTCATTATAACAGCGTACTCATGGGTTGTTTTTAAAAATTTCTTTAGTGATTGATGAGTACTAATGGCTGGTATCACTGTTTGTTTCATGACTTACCTCCTAGTGTTTTATAGATTAAAACTATCCTGTTATATGGTCCCTACGATCAATTTTTCTTTAACGCTTGAATAACAGCATTAAGCGATTGAGGTTTTCCGTGGAAATACCCTTGTTGTACAAAGAGTTCCAATCCATTTAACGTATCACTTTGTTCTTTGGTTTCTACACCTTCACAAATCACCGTTTTATTTTCAAGATTTGCAATGGTTTGAACCATTTTTATAACTTCTAGATATTTTTCATTATTAATTTTTTTAATAAATACTTGATCGATTTTAATAATATCAAAATCGACATAATCTAAACTTGCTAAACTAGAATAGTTTTTACCAAAATCATCAAGGGCGATTTTGACACCTTGTTTTTTAAGTCCTCTTATTTGACTAATACAATCATCAATATTATGAATGAATGTATTCTCACTAATTTCTAATACAAAATTTGCTGGGTCGATTTTCATGGTTTTAATGATTTGGGATACTTGATAGAGTAAGTCTTTAGATAATAGTGTTTCAGGTAAAATATTTAATGAAATATAACCGAGAGCTTTAAAATCTTTTATCATGACTAAGGCTTTTTTAATAAGATAAAAATCTAATGCACGAGAAAGCCCTGCTTGACGTGCAATTTTAAATAGTAATGGCGGATCTATAAACCCTCTCGTTTTATGATTAAAACGGGTTAATACTTCATGGCCGACGATACTTTGGCTTTTTGTATGATAAATAGGTTGGATATATAACTCCATAGAATCTTGATCGATAGCTTCTTTAATATCGCGTGCGAGCTCTACATTAAACATTAATTTTTCTTTCATCGACGGACGGTAAGCGAGTACACTGGTTTCTAAAGTGTTTTTAACTTCAACCGCAGCCATATCCACTTCTTTTAAAGCATCTTCAAAAGTGTTTTCAAAAGGGTCAAATAATGTATAGCCAATATTCTTTTTAATTTCTAAAGTGATACCAGATACTGTATAAGACTCACTGCATAACGCTTTTAATGAGCGAATTAATGTATTAAGATGCGTTTGATTCGAATACGCACAGACCATCAAAAACTCATCACCACTCATTCTAATGGTTTGACAGTTTTGTTTATTATATTCTTTTAGTGTCTCAGCGATTTCTTTAATCACTTCATCACCAAATGCATGAGAATAGTATTCATTAATGGATGAAAAATTAATAAGATCAATTAAAAATAATCCATAGTGCTGATTCTTATCTATATCTTCTACATACTCTTTTAACCCTGAACGATTCAATAAACCAGTTAGTTCATCATGGGTTGATTGGTACTCAAGTTTTTCTGTTAAAGTCATAATGGTTGTAATATCGTGACCCACAGATAAGACAACCTCTTCGTTTGTCGTTTCATTATAAACAAGTTGATTTCGCCAATTAATGTAGCGAGGACCATCATTTGTATCTATTTTTACGGTTTCATCTTGATATCGTTTAGAATAAAGTACATTTAACCATCCTTCATCTTTTTCTCTACCGATGCTTTGATTTAAATCAGAAAGCTTTTTACCAATAATTTCATCAAGTGATAAGTTAAATAACTGTTCATAAGATTTAGTGGCGAATAATATTTTACCGTCTTTATCAAATTTTGCGATAAAATCGCTGGTTTGCTCATAGATATAATTGGTTTCACTTGATTTTTCATATAAAGCACGCTGAGTTTTAGTTAACGCATTTTGAATCGTATGGAGATTGGAAATATCTACATCTAACGTGGTGAATATAGTGTCTTCATTTTTAATGACTTTAGAATGCATCCAGGTGTAATCTTTCATTTGCGGATATTTAATTCTAAACTCAGTCTCAGGATAATCATAAATGGGTTCATTACTCGTTTCATCAAGGATTTTATAGCAATCATCAGGGTGAATATAACTGACAAACAATCCATAGGTAATATCAAGAGTATTATAGTTAAGCTTGTGGCGTTTAACAAAACTACTTGAAAACTCAATATTTACTAAATCCGTTTTTTTATTGTAATCAAAATAAACAAGCTCATTAAACATGGAAAACATTTTGATGAGCTGTTTTTGTTTATCACGGTGGGTAAGGGCTATATAAGTCCCAATTGCTAATGTAATGAGCCCACCAACTAATAAAATATGGGTTATCAAATCAAAAACTATGATTTCAGTATGGATATCATGGGGGGAGATTTGATGATAAATCATATCAAATAACGTCACCAAGACAATTAATAATGACCCTGATAGTAAAACTTTATATTGTTCAAAATATGCAACAATCACATAAGTTAAGCCCGTAAGAATCAAGACACTACTAAGAAAAATATAGTGATGTTCTATGATACTGCCTCTTATGGCCATAACTAAATACGCAATTAAATAAATTACGCTGATAAGAATAGGAAAAAATAACCATTGCTTCGTTTTTCTCATTGTGGGTTTCATGGCATCACTTCGAGTTTTGACTTAATTATATTATAACTGATATTTGCTGATTTTAATAAAAAAACCTCAATTAAGAGGTTTAAAAGTATAATCTCTAAACAATTTTCCTTTTTTCTCATCAAAATCAAGATTGTCTACATTAAGTCCTTTACGTTTTAACACCATAATCCCAGCGGCTTGTAAGAATGGCGTCATCGTTTGTGTTTGTACATTAAAAGCTTCTATATCTACGGCATCTGGTATAAACACTGTCTCATCGAGCGTTTTAAAAAATCTATGAAAACTATTCACGTTCGACTCCATTTGTTTTTGCATTTGAGCAGGTAATGCATCAAATCGTTCGTTTATAATATTGATGGATTCGATGATATTAGGGGTCTCTTCATAATATAAGCTGATGAGTCCTTTAATCACTGCATCTAAATAATGATAGACCGGTTGCTTATGAAGGGTTTGACCATAATGCTTTTCAAGCTCATCTAAAACAAACCGTGCATCTTCTTCATCTCCATTAAAAATAGCGCCCAAGATATAATTTTGGTGTTTTGTAATTACCCAGCGTTTATCAAAGGCTGTACCTTTTCTAAGCAGGTGATCATACGCCATTTTAAACTGATACGCATCGCGTTCAATCATAAAAAGCTGTTGTAAATCTTGGATTTCTTTAATTGTCATGCGTCTTAAAATAAACCATAGGAAAAACATCATAAACGCAATGGCTAATACCATGGTCTGTGTATCACTTTGCTGTAACGTTAAAACAACGACAACAATACTTCCAACAATCATACCGAGTAATAGTATTAATCGGTTCTTCTTAAAATCAAATATCATAGTCTACCTCCCATTTGAATGCCACCAACAATCCCAAAAATCAACAGTAAAAGTGCTAATAGAACCAATACAATTTGTGCCAAAATAAAGTTTCTTAATGTTTTATTGGTGTGACTTGATAATAATAAGATAATCCACATTATGATATTAATCGGTGGAATAACTGATAATATAAAATAAATAATCCAATCAAAGACTCCAATGGTTTGTTTTGAAAACATAAAATCATCCTTTCTTAACTTAAAAAGCGTTGTTTTTTACTTAGAATAGGTGCGTAAATAATATCTTTAACAGCTACCTTTAAATAATGATGCGCAAAGAATACATCAATCAAGTTAGAATGAATTGACATTTTCTCATTAAGTTTCCCGTTAGAATAGACTTCTAAGCGGTATTGTGCGGTTTTGTTAATCTCATATCCTTCTGTTTCTACGATGAGCTTAGACCCTGTGTTTTGTGCAAATACTTGAATGTTTTCAAGGGTTTCTTCTGGTAATGGAAACATTGTATTTAAAAACAGATCTTTTGAGGCATCATAAGGTAAGGCATCCATTTCATCATTAAACGCATCTACATCAAAATAGCTTAAACTCATCTCATGCATATTGTGATCAATAAACTCTTCTTTTAAACGTTCGTTGTCAAACATTAACACCACTAAATAAGGATTAAACATCTCAATATTCAGTAAATGCGCAAAATCAATAAACTCATCAATATCTAGTTCGTAAAAGTCTTCTTCTTCCATGTTCAGCGCACACTTTACAGTCCGAATCGCATCTTCAATTTTAAACCCTTCAGTGCGTTGCATCGCATCATAATCCTGAAGCGTTAACCCTTCTGAATCTTGGGCGTTAAAATCAAGTAAGTGACTCACTTCAAATGTAAACGAGGCATCTCGCATTAATAATTGATGCGCACTTGCATAATCAAGCGTAGTACTTAACTGAACATTAGCCCCTCTTTCAATCATGTACTCTACATAACTTGCATTGCGTGCATTTCTTAAGGCCACATGAATAAGGGCTAAGCCAAAGCCGTTATAATCATTAATTTCCCAATGTCTAGCCAAAAGAAAATCAACAGCCATCACAAAATCTTCAAACCGCATGAAGTCACAAATTTGATCAAAGACATCCGTATCTAAAAAGAGTCTTAAGTCATCCATATCCTCAATATAATGATAATGTCTCGGATAGTGGCCTAAAATTTGATAAATAACACTATTTTCAAAAACAATTGGTTTATATTGTTCCAGGGTTAATAGATAATCAAAAATCTCTTGATTAGCCATACTCATCATTAAAAACTCTTTATGAAATCTTGCATGAATAGGATATTGTCCATAAAACGTTTTAAAATACTCCATATCTTTCGTATCAATGATATGGGAAAACATTAACATTTTTTCTTCTTCAGTATAATCAAAACGATCTAAAATTGTACTTAAATAATGTTCCTTCTCAAACACCAAACAAATGGTAAGTAAAGAAAGACCTGTATAATTTTGATAATGTGAAAAGTCCTCATCAAACACTAAGTGATTAAAAACATTATCAGATTCATAAGCAATTGCAATTTCTATAGGGTTTACAATCACCTCATCATTAGATTGATTGGAATCATATTCAATTAGAAAGGTCTCTATATCATCATTAATCACGGCGCTTACCCATGGATATAATTTTCTTAAGTCTTTTGAAAACATGAAGTTTTTATAAATTTCATACATAAAGTCACCTCTAAAGTCCGCTTCTTTTTTTATTTTTAACGGTATAATAAATCGAAAAAATCAACAATCCAACTAGTATACCTAACATAATCCATTCCATATGGGATTCTCCTTTTAAAAACATAGTCCTATTTTATCATACAGCCCCGTAAAAAACCACTCTTAGAGAGTGGTTTAGAGTAAGTGCCCTTTAATTAGATTTAAAATTAAAGCCGGTTTTTCTAAGATACTCACATGCGCAGCATCTGGGATTTCGACTAAGTGTGAGTGTTTCATCACTTCATGCATTTTAATCGTTAGATGCATAGGTTTTAATAGGTCTAAACTCGATCCAATAATTAACGTTTCTTGTTCGATTTTTTTACAGTCTTCAAGTAAATCACATTCTATTAAAAAAGTCTCATAAAGGGTCATTTGTCCTTCATAATAAGTATCGCTTAGGTTTTTCATAGCTTCTATCATTTGTTCAATCTGCTCACCCTGCGTTTCTAAAAATGCATCGCTATATAAAAATGGGACAGTGCCCTGCATAAAAATAGTGGCATCTTTGCTAGAGGCAAATGCGATAAAACTATGCATCGTTTTTCTTAAACTTTCATCGATCACCGGGGCGCTATTAATCAAGATTAATTTATTCACATAACTAGGATAAAGCGCTGCGATTTTTATACCGACTTCGCCGCCATAACTGGTCCCGATAAAATGCGCTTGTTTGATATTTAGATAATCAAGTAGCGCAATGGTATCTTCTGCATGCATCGTAAATGTATAAGGTCCAACCGGTTTATCACTGCGTTTTTGTCCCCGAAAATCTAAACGGATAACCTTAAATCCGTACTTAGTCAGCGGCTTTACAAAATAAGCCCAACTATTCACACTGGCCATAACCCCGTTTAAAAAAACAATGGTTTTCTCATGGTTTTCACCATCAATACGGTAATAAAAATTGAGGCCTTTATAGCTAAAATTACTCATTCATATCACCCCTTATACGCTTAGTCATTATCCATAACATACGTTGAATCACGCCCGAAAATAATCACAATAAAGACTACTCCAATTGGATAAGCAATAAACATAAATGTTGTAAAAGTTTCTAAAGATATTGCTTTTACATTACTAAGCGCTAAAACTGCTAAAAGCAGTTGATAAACACCTGAAGTAATTAATAATCCTAGGAGTAATTTTTCACCCGTTACAAAGGATTGATAAAGGGTTGTTTTAGGGTTTTTTTGCTTTATAGCTTGTTTGATTAATCCATAACCAACTCCACTAAACCCAGTTAAAAACAATAGCCCATAAAAACTATGTCGTAAATACATTAAACGGTTAAATAATGCTTCATTCTCTTCTCTTGCATAAATCGCTTTATGAATCGTATTCCCAATCACATTCAATAAAATAGCTAGACCAAATAGCGCAATAACACTTAAAATCCATATTAAACGTTTTTTCATGATTGATCAAAGCCTAGATCATAAACGGTGTAAGTATCTTTCGACCGATACCCAAGTGTTTCAGCAAGATGTTGACTTGCAGTATTGGCAGCATCCCAGTGCGGAATCTCATTATCTAAAATACAGGCTTTTATAAAGGCTGCACCACACGCTTTAGCTAAGCCTTTTCTGCGGTAATCTTTATGGGTACAAATTTCTACCTCTTTACCCTCGTTATAATGAATATAACTGCTTGCACCACTAACGATTTCATCATCGTGTCTAACAACAAAGCCTTTCCCAAGTGTTGCAAATTGTGAATAATCTTTAAAATTACTCACAAAACTGCTGGCCCAAGGCAACCTTAATAGCTCATAATATGTTGATTCATCAATCGATTCAAGATAATACCCATCCTCTAATGATGCAATCATTAACTCCATCGTTTCGAGTTTTAACGCTTTATGGTCAAAGACACAACGTGTTCTTTCTGAAATATTAATATTTAAGGAACGTTTGATAAGCTCTATCCACGCAGAACTACAGATTAATTCAGTTCCGTCTTGTAATAATTCAAGCACTTCTTTAGCCGCTTCATGCGTTTCATCACCCGCTAAATATACAGTGTCTCCAACATTAATATAAACCACATTAGGTTTCATTAAATCATCTGTTTTTATGATTCCGTGATACCCATGAACGGCCGCATCAATTAATGAATCATATCGAAACTTTCTTAATAATAACCATACATTGCCCACTGTTAGTGGGGTAACATCGACTAACATTTTCATCATCCTTTTTTTATACTCTCATTCATTTTAGCACAGCCACAAATAAAAAACTACCTAGGAAATCCTAGATAGTTCTCAATAACTCAATTACTGAATAGAATCATCGTCCTCACGGACTTTATTAACATAATCTTCTAATGCTTCCCCTAATGCATCGTTACTTCTTAAATCTTTAAATAGTCCCTCAAATTGATGATTCATGCTCATATCAGCAAATGCTTGATCATCAAAGACTAAAAGTTCTGTGTCTTTTAAATTATCTGGGAAATCCATTCCGTGTAGGAGGGATTTCATAAAATATTTTCCTAGTTTTTTACCAAGTATTGCAAGAAGATAAATTAAAAGGAATGGTGAAAATACGATAAATGTTAAAACACTTAAAAGTGTAAACCATTTTTTTTGATTTAATGTCACTTGCATTTTTTTATGGAATAATTTTGTCTGAATTCTAATAAACAATCTAAACCCATACGAAAAAACCTTTTCTATCAGTAAGAAAAAGCTAATAATGATGAATAAAACAGCATTAATTACCAGTGCGAAAGGCATTAATACAATTTTAAAAATTTGCTCTTTTACCGTGTAATTTTCAAAATCAAATAACACAGTAAAACTGTTTAGTCCTTTTATCATTGTCTCTTTCATGGAGTGCTCCCTTCAATACCTTATACTTTATTTTAGCATAGCAACTAAAAAAAAACTACCCATATAATAAGGGTAGTTTATGCAATTGCTTGTTATTTATTGTCTTTTCTTAAGCACATAAACCAATCAAGACAATACATATCTTCATCTTGTGCTTCTGTGCGATCTTTAGCGGTTCCGCAAGTGCCTGCAGGTGGGACGATAACATCGTCTCCTGGACGCCAATCAGCAGGCGTTGCAACGCCTTCGTTGTCTGCTTTTTGAAGCGCTAATATAATACGTTTGATTTCATCAAAGTTACGCCCTGTTGAAAGTGGGTAATATAGAATCGTTCTAATTTTACTTTCAGGATCGATAATAAATACTGCACGCACTGCTTGTGTATTCGATTGATTGGGTTGAATCATTCCGAATTTTTTTGCAACATCCATTTTAATATCTTCTATTAAAGGGAAAGTTACTTCAACATCTTTCATGCCTTTAAACTCGATTTTTTCTTTGATAGTACGTAACCAAGCAATGTGAGCATATAAAGAGTCCACACTTAATCCAATGAGTTCAGTATTTAATGCTTTAAAATCATCTTGCATTGTTGCGAATGTCATAAACTCTGTGGTACAAACGGGAGTGAAGTCTGCAGGATGTGAAAATAAAATAACCCATTTCCCTTTGTAATCTTCTGGGAATTTAATATTCCCTTGTGTTGTTACGGCTTCAAAACTTGGTGCATCGTCGCCAATTAGCGGCATAGTATAAACTTCTTCTTGTTTCATGTCTTTTTCTTCCATTCTTATCCTCCTATATTTTACGGTTTATTAAACCGTTTGTTTACATTTAGGACATTTTCCGGTGTATAGTAGTTGTGCTTCTTCAACTTCGTACCCTGATAGTTGATCTTTTGTAATATGAGGTGGTTCAACATCAACATCATACATTTCACCACAAATCATACATTTAAAATGAGCATGCGGATGCGCAACAAGGTCATAACGTGTTTCTGCATTATTGATTGAGATCATTCTTGCAATATTTTTTTCTGCAAATATGTGCAGTGTATTATAAACCGTAGTTTTTGATAACGTCGGCATACTTTCTGATAATGCTTGATAGATTTCATCCACTGTTGGGTGATTCATTTTTTCTTTCAAATAACCAAATATCATTAATCTCGTGTATGAAGGTTTAACACCATATTTTTTTAGTTCATTTGTATAAGCTTGCATTGTTTCACCTCTTTTACTATTAGTTCATTGTTGTAATGATTACAATATTATTATAGTTACATATTTGTTATTTGTCAAGTCATTGTATTATCTTTTGATCGAAACCCTTTATGCGTTATAATATACTTATAAGGAGTGTTATTTAATGGAGATTAAACAAGGATCAAATGAATTTTATATTGGAGGGAGCCCTTCACAAGCTGTGGCTCGTATTACATTTATTAAAGAGTCAGATACACTTATTGTAGCGGATCATACCTTTGTTGCACCTGAACTTCGTGGTCAAAACATCGCAAAGCAATTACTTGACCGACTTGCTGAATATGCACGAGATAACCATTTAAAAATTAAACCCCTATGTTCTTATGTTGTTAAAGCATTTGAAAAATTCGATACGTATCAAGATGTTCAAGCAGGAAAGGATGATGCGAATGCATAACACAGTTGGAGCGCGCTTAAAAAAAGGAAGAGAAAACAAAAAATTATCTGTTAAAGATGTTGCAAAACGTTTAAATATCGCTGAAAGCGAAGTTACCCTCATTGAAAATGATTCGCGTGAAGCAACCCCTTATGAAATTGAGCAATTTGCTAATTTATATAAGCTTAACCCTGAGTATATTCACTCGGGTAATGTTTTCAAAGATGATCGCGATTCATTGGTTGATGCGTTTAAAACACTTGATCCTGAAGAACAAGATGACTTTATTGCCTTGTTCACTACAATGAAAAAGCCTAAAAACTAATAAAAAATGATTGGATTTATATCCAATCATTTTTTTATGTAAATAAGCCGGGTAAAAAGATTAGCCCAATAAAGAAAATACTTAAAATAATGAGGCCTAAGACAATAGAGTTTAGGATAATTATGGTTTGATAAAACGATTTATTATCGTGATCGTTTTTGAGACCTAAATAAGCAAATATTATGGTTATCACGCCAAGCGGAATTGTACTGAACCGTGCAATGGAAATAAATCCTATATTCTCAACCATGAATCCTAGTAAAATCGCAACGACAAATGAAAGCCATGTGAATACTGTTAAAACAATAATAACTCTTACGCGTTCTGTTTCCTTTTTCAACTCAATCACTTCCTTTTTGTCATACTATGGATTAAGTTCAAGTACTTATTTTTATGGCAGTTTTGTATGACACCCTCATTATCGCGCGCGTTCATGAATAAAACAAGAAAAAAATGGTCTGAAGACCATTTTTTATTCTGCTAATGCACTAATAATTTCATCATGACTGATGACACCGCGTAAACGATTCTTACCATCTACAACCGCGACATCAAATTTCGCTTCTTTAATATTTTTCCAAACATCTTCTAAATAAAGATTTCGGTAAAGTGTTTCATCTTCGTTGACGAGTTTAGAAATATCTTTAGCACGTGATTTAGAAAGTTGTTCGACTTTCACATACCCTAAGAATTTTCGTTTCTCGTCTGTTACATAACAAAATTCCATCTCGTTTGCCTTAAGAGCCTCTAATGTTTCCTTAGGTGTATCCGTTGGTTTTGCAACATAAGTTGGTTTACGCATGACAGATCGAATTTTTAAAATACGTGTTTTATCAACATCTGCGATAAAGTCACGAACATAATCATTCGCCGGATTTTTAAAGAATTCATTTGGTGTCCCAATTTGAACAACTTCGGCATCTTTCATCAATGCAATACGGTCTCCAATACGGAACGCTTCATTCATATCATGGGTAATGAACACGATAGTACGTTCATTATCGTCATCTAAGGTTAATAATTCATTTTGCATCTCACGACGAATGAGTGGGTCTAGTGCACTGTATGGCTCGTCCATTAGTAATAATTCAGGATCATTACTGAGGGCTCTTGCAAGCCCGACACGTTGACGCATTCCACCTGAGAGTTGTGAGGGCATATGATCTTCCCAACCATCAAGTCCAACTTGCTTGATAGCTTCCATTGCTTTTTCACGACGGGTTTCTTTATCAATGCCTTGAATTTCTAGTGGATAAACCACATTATCTAGTACTGTTCTATGACTTAAGAGTCCAAAATGTTGAAATACCATTGAAACATCTTTTCTACGGTAATCTCTTAATTCTTCTTTAGTCATGTCTTGAAGGTTTTCACCATCAACAACAATTTCGCCTCTTGTAGGGATATTGAGTAAGTTTAACGTACGAATAAATGTACTTTTTCCTGACCCTGATAACCCAACGATAACAAATAATTCATCAGGTTGAATATCAAAATTTACATTCTTATTTGCAACAGTTGCGCCTGTTGCTTCTCTAATTTCATCAGGTGTATGACCATCATCGATCATTTTAAGCGCTTTTTGTTGAGCTTTTGGCTTTCCAAAGACAACACTTAAATTTTTAACTTCTACATGCTTAGCCATCTAATCCCTCCTGTTGATCTAAACTATTCGCAATACCTTGTAATAATCTATCAAGAATAATTGCTAAGAATACAACTGAAAGTCCTGCCATAAATCCTTGACCGACTTGAATTTGTCGAATCGATACTAACACAACAGAACCAATTCCTTGAGCCCCAATCATTGAAGCAATAACAACCATACTTACGGCCATCATTGTGGTTTGGTTAATCCCAGTTGCAATAGTTGATAAGGCTTGTGGTAATTCAATTTTAAAAAGCATTTGCATTTGGGTAGACCCAAACGATTTTCCTGCTTCAACAACCTCTTTATCAACATTTTTAATTCCTAAGAATGTTAACCGAATAAGCGGTGGTACCGCATAAATCGTGGTTGCAAATACTGCAGGGACACGTCCGATTCCTAATAACATTAATGCAGGAATTAAGTAAACAAATGATGGCATCGTCTGCATCCCATCCAAAATAGGTTTTAGAATGCTTTCTAAACGTTTACTTTTCGCCATTAATATCCCAGTTGGTAGTCCAACTATTAAACTAATAAGTACACTAATCGCAATAATGGCGAGTGTGTAAATCATTTCATCCCATAGTGCAAAGACTCCAATCAAAAATAACATTAACGATAAAGTAACTCCTGTACGAATGTTATAAAGTTTCCATGCTGCAAAAAACAATAAGATGATATAAGCCCACCACGGTACAATACCAAGGACAAACTCTACACCCTCAAACATCCCTAATATTAGGGTTTTAATGATATCAAATAGCCATTCAAATGTATCGCCTAACCATAAGACAAAGTCATCAATGTATCCACTGATATCAAAATATAGTTGTTCTGGAAAATTAAACATATTTTATCTCTCCTTTTAACTTAAAGAAAAAGTGGCACAAAGGCCTTGCGCCACTTTACTTATAATTATCCTTCGTAATCTTCTTCTAATTCTGCAAGTACTAAATCAAGTGCATCATCACTTAACCATGTGGTCCAGATAACTTGGTTGTTATATAACCACCATACAGCAGTTTCTTCAGGTGAAGCATCTTCATCTTGCATATAAGCTAGAGCTTCAGAAGTAATCGCTGAACTCGTTTCATAATTACTAAGAAATGCATGAATTTCTGGATATTCTTCTTCAAATCCATCAGTCACTGCAATTGTTACTGGAATAGCAGGCATTAACCCAATTCCTTGATCGACAGTGTCTGAATCATAAGGTTCTTCATCTTCTAATAAGAACATATCTAATTGACCCATAATCCAAGTTGGTTCCCATTGGTAACCAAGCCATGCTTCTTCGCTATTATAAGCATCTGTTAAAGTTGCATTAAGTGTAGCTGTTGATTCAAGCGGTCTGAATTCAAAGTGTTCATCTAAACCATATGTTTCAACTTTTGCATCTAAGAATGCAGTAATTGCCCAACCACTTGGTCCACCATAAATAACTGGTAAGTCTCCACCATCAGCTGTTGGGAATAAATGTGCATAATCTGGTAAATCTTGAACAGTTTGAAGTCCAGGATTTTCATCAGCTAAATATTGGGGAATATAAATCCCTTGCCAGTTATCATCAAAGTTAGTACTAATTGATTCATAATGTCCAGCTGCGACATCATCATGATAACTTGCAACATTATCAGTCCACATTTCAGTGGTTAAATCAATATCGCCAGTGATCAATGATTGTACCATAACTGGTGTGTCGACACTATTAATATTAGTCTCAACACCATAACCATTTTCTATAATATAACTTGCGACTGCATCATGAAACTCATTACTTTCCCAGTCTCCTTGACCAATCTCAATCGTTTTAGAACCGTCTGAGTTACATGCTGCTAAGGTTCCTACTAATACAATAGCTGCAACGAATACAGCAACTTTTTTCCATAATTTTTTCATAAATTGTTCACTCCTTTTTTAATTTTTACAACCTACATACTATCATAGGGTTGTCAGTTTGTAAAGAAATCCACATGATTCGATTTCAAACATGATAAACCGCCTTAATTAGCGCTTTAAGTTATCATTTAATCCTTGATTATTCAATATTAAAAAATGTAAGTGTTTTCTGTTTAACGTTTTCATCTCCTAGAATATATAATTTCATGCCTGGTTCTAATAGTAAATCCGGGTTTGGGGCTTGGGTAAAGACGCCATCAACCTCTGCCGCGATTAATAACCCACGTGTATTTTTCCAAAAATCAAGATCATATAAGGTTTCCCCTAAATGATTCCCTTTACTCGGAATATCAATGACGAAGTATTCAAAAGGAAAAACATCTTTTTTACTTGTATTTACCAGTTTTTCAATTTGCTTTTCAATTTTGTTTTGCAAATCTTTTGATTCTTCAATTAAATCATAAGTCTTCTCTAGTAAGCGATGATCTTCTCTTTGTTTCTTGTATTGTTCAATAAATAAAGATGCTGCTTCTTTACTTTCAACATAAATGCCGCTTCTAGGTTCAACTTTTACTGCCCCTAAGTTTGACAGTAACCGCATCGATTTTCTAATCGTCTCACTGGATACATTAAACTCACCCGCTAAAACACTACGGCCACTAATTTTTTCATTGAGTTTAAGTTCCCCTGCTACAATTTGCTTAGCAATTTGATACGCAATCATCTGATAGCGTGCTTCTTTTTCTTCTTTCAACGTATCACCTTCTTTACAACCTACATAATATATCAAGGTTGTCAGTTTGTCAAATTAAAAGATAAAAATAAAAGACCGCTATTTGCGGCCAATATAAGTTGTTACTTTGTTTTTAATAATTTCATTCCCAAGAATATATATTTTCATAAAAGTTTTTAATATGACTGTGTTGCTGGGGTTTTGATTGAAAACCCCGTCATCTTCGATTGCAATGATTAACCCGTTTGTTTGTGTATTTAAGTCAGTATCTTTAATTCTTTTACCGACTATACGATCATCTTCAGTTAAATTGATGATAAAGAATTCAAATGGAAAACCGTCATTTTTAGCTGTTTGTGCAAGCTGTTTAATATTTTTTTCTAAAGTGCTTTGTACTTTTTTAGCTTGTTCAAGTAAAAACTGAGTTTCTTCAACAATATGACGGTGGTTATGTTGGATATTATAGGATTCAATGTATTCACAAGCTGACTCAATACTTTTAACATAGATGCCACTACGCTCTTTAACCTCAACAACACCGGCATTAGACAGTAATCGCATGGCTTTTCGTATGGTTTCACTTGAGACACTGTACTCACTCGCTAAAACACTTCTTCCTCTTAATTTATCATTAATCTTTAATTCTTTATCTCTAATACGTTTTGCAATTTCATAGGCAATGCTTTGATATCTTGCGACAGGTTTTTCTGACATGTTCTTCACCTCTAATGTTATGATACCGCACTTCAATTTATTTGCAAAGAAAAAAAGAGGCAAAAAATTTGCCTCTTCATGTTTAACGTTTTCCTGGATCGTATGGTTCTCCCGCGGCTCTTGGTGCACGAGAATTTTTCGATGCAAAGGCAAGCACAACGAGGGTTGCAATATAAGGTAACATGCGGTAAATTTCTCCTGGTACAGGAAGATCTCCAAGTCCAGGAATTCCTGTATAGGTACTTGATACGACACGCATTGCTGCGAAAAAGAATGCGGCATATAAAATTTTCTTAGGTTGCCAGTTCCCAAATATCATAACAGCAAGTGCTAAGAACCCAAACCCAGCAACTGTTCCATCATAACGCGTTGAGAAACTTAATACGAAGATGACACCACCCATACCAGCAAGTGCACCTGATATACTGACACCAATATAACGTATTTTATAAATATTTACACCAAGTGAATCCGCAGCATGTGGGTTCTCACCACAACTTCTAATACGGAGTCCAAGTCGTGTTTTATATAAAACAATAATAGCTATAACAAAAATAACAATTCCAATATAGGTTGATAAGTACGCACCTTTAAAGAGTAAATCTCCAATAAAAGGAATGTCACCAAGTAATGGAACACTTTGGATACGGTAATTTCCCCCTAAATTGATATTCGATGTTCCCCATAACGTACGTGCTGTAAACACCGCGAGGGCTGGAGCAAATAGGTTAAGCGCAGTTGCAGAAATAATTTGGTTAGCTTTCATATTAATTGATGCAAATGAATGCGCAAGCGAGAAGATAACCCCAGCTATTGCTCCAAAAATCAATCCAATGAATGCAATGGTTTGTGGGTTCATACCAGTATTAAGCGCAAGATAGCGCATTAAGATAATACCGATAAATCCTCCCATAACCATAATCCCTTCAAGGGCAATATTGACAACCCCACTACGCTCACTAAATAGTCCACCTAAAGCAACTAAGCTTAAAGGAACCATTGAAGCGATAACTAAAGGAAATAAAAAGTATAGTAAATCAAAGAATGCTTCCATTATACTTCACTCCCTTCTGCAAGTTCGACATCTTTTTCAATCTGCCTCTTAATAAACTCTGCAACAAATCGTTGTAAGAATAAGCTTAATGCACTGAAGTAAATGATTACTGCGATAATGATATCGATAATTTGCGGAACGAATGTTGTAGTGACTTGTAGGTAATAACCACCCATTTCAAGGGCTCCATAAAATAATCCTGCAATAAAGACCCCAATCGGTGCGCTTAATCCTAATAAACTAATCGCAATTCCTGTAAATCCTTCTTGCATCAAATGGTTTGCAGGCGTTAAATACTTCCCGCTAACTAAATAAAGTGTTGCCCCAGCGATCCCGGCAATCGCACCTGCAATTGTCATCGCTAAGACAATATTACGTTTTTCATTCATCCCAGCATATTTACTGGCATTTTTATTAAAACCAACAGCTTTTAGTTCATAACCAAAAGTCGTTTTATTCAAAATAATATGGGTAACAATAACGACTAAAATCGCAATAAAAATTCCAATGTTCAATTGTGATCCTGAGAACACATTGTCTAAAAACCACTTAGGCAGTTGTGCATTACTTGATGGTGCTTGTGCACGGGCATAGGCTTGATTATAAATTAAAGCCTTAATTAACATGGTGTTTAAATACATGGCGACATAATTAAGCATGATCGATGCGACAACTTCATTAACATTTCTAAATGCCTTTAAAAGTCCTGGTATAGCACCCCAAACTGCTCCAGCCACCATCGCTCCAAGTAAAGCGACAATCCATGCGCCTGTAAAAGTCATATGATATCCTAAAAATACTGCGGTAAATGCGCCAACAGTAACTTGCCCACTGGCTCCAATATTGAAAAGCCCTGTTCTAAATGCAAAGGCAACAGATAACCCAGTTAATATGATAGGGACTGCATAATAAATCGTATTCCCCATGCTGGTAGTCCCGCCTCTAAACATCCCAGTAAGGATGGTTCCAAATCCATTAAAAGCTTGTGAAGGACTTGCGACAATCATTACGATAAGCCCTGCGATAAGTCCACCAAAAATAGCTAAAATCGATGCACTAACACTAATCGTTGATGGATTATCTGCAAATTTATTTAACAGCTTAAAGCGCCACGATGAGTTTTTCATTATGCATCTCTCCTTTTAGACCCAGACATATAAAGCCCAAGCTCATTTTCTGTTGTTTCTTTTGGATCAAATTCTCCAACAGCTTCACCTTCGTACATAACAATAATGCGATCAGAAAGATTCATAACCTCATCAAGTTCAAGCGATATAAGCAATACTGCTTTTCCTTGATCTCTTTGTTCGACTAACTGTTTATGAATAAATTCAATGGCTCCAACGTCTAACCCGCGTGTAGGTTGTACTGCAATTAAGAGGTCAGTATCGCGTTCTATCTCACGACCAACAATCGTTTTTTGTTGGTTACCACCACTCATACTTCTAACGCCTGTTGTCGCGCCTTTTCCACTTCTTATATCATATTGTTCAATCACTTTATTGGCATTTTCTCTTATAGCATCAAATTTTAAGAACCCATTTTTTTGAAAGTTCTCTGTAAAATAAGATTGTAAAATAAGATTGTTTTCAAGTGAATACTCTAAAACAAGACCATGTTTTTGACGATCTTCAGGAATATGAGAAATCCCAGCTAAGTTTCGCTCTCTAATTGTCGCATGGGTAATATCATTATCATTTAAAATAATCTGACCAGAACTTAAGGGTTTAAGCCCTGCTATCCCATGAACAAGTTCAGTTTGTCCGTTCCCTTCAATCCCTGCAATGGTAAGAATTTCTCCTCGTTTTACCTCAAAACTCATATTTTTAACAATATCATGTTTTGTTATAGGATTATATACACTGAGATTTTCAATTTTTAAAACAGTTTCTTTTGGTTGAGCTGGTTTTTTATCAACGCCAAAAGTGACCTTTCTTCCAACCATTTTTTCAGCTAGCACTTCATTGGAAGTTGTTTTAACATCGACAGTATCAACATATTTCCCTTTTCGTAAAATCGTACAGCGATCAGCCACCGCTTTAATCTCGTTAAGCTTATGCGTAATAAGTACGATTGATTTCCCTTCTTTAACCAGTTCTTTCATGATATTCATGAGCTCTTCAATTTCTTGAGGCGTAAGAACGGCGGTTGGTTCATCAAAAATTAAAATATTTGAGTCACGATAGAGCATTTTTAAAATTTCAACGCGTTGTTGCTGTCCTACACTAATGTTTTCAATCAATGCATCTGGATCAACTTTAAGTTTATATTGCTCACTTAGTTTTCTAATACGCTCTTTTGCGTCGTCAAATTTTAAAAATCCTCGTGACGTATCTTCATAACCAAGGACAATGTTTTCTGCAACCGTGAAATTGTGGACCAATTTAAAATGTTGATGCACCATCCCAATACCTAACGCATTGGCATCATTTGGGTTTTTTATATCGACTTCTTCCCCACGCACTTTAATCGTTCCTTCTTCTGGTTGGTATAGACCAAAAAGGACACTCATTAGCGTCGATTTCCCTGCACCGTTTTCACCAAGTAATGCATGGATTTCTCCGTCTTCTAATTGCAGTGTCACATTATCGTTTGCTTTAATACCAGGAAATTCTTTGGTAATATTGAGCATTTCAATAACATATGACATACTTGCACCTCCTATATTGTTATTGTAAAAAAGGAAAGTTGCCTTTCCCTTTTTACAACAGTTTGTTTAATCGTATAAATTATGGTTGTACAGTTGACCCTTCAACTGGTACATCTCCAAGGTCGTGATTAATAAAGAATGCTTCTAATGCTTCATAAGTATCAGGAACTTCAATTGTTCCATCTTCTAATAAACCATAAATTACATCATAATCCGCTTGTGTAAATGTTTCAAAACGTGAATTTTCCATTGGTAATGCAACTCCTTGATCTGTTGCATCTTTAACTTGTGTGCGTCCACCAACGAATTCATCATTATAATAATCATCTAAAGCTTGTTGTACTGCAACAGCTAAATCTTTCATTGCACTTGTTAAGACTGTATCTGATGAACTTGATTGGTCAACGTCTACCCCAATCATCATTGCGTCTTCATCCTCAGCAGCTGCCATAACAGAGTTACCTGCTCCACCTGCTGCAGCAAAGATTAAATCAGTTCCAGCATTATACCATGACAACGCTTGGTTTTTATGTCCATCTTCTGCATCAAAGTTTCCAAGGTATGTGTAGCGGTCTTCAGGAAGTGATACTGTAATTCCTAATTCATCAGCCGCATAGTGTGTTCCTGCAATAAATCCAATACCGAAACGTACAACAGCTGGTACAGCCATTCCACCCATGAATCCTAAGTTTTCATAACCATCTTTAACTGCTGCATATCCAGCTAAGAATCCAGATTCATGTTCTGCAAATAAAATATTAAGTGTGTTATCTGCTGTATTATAATTAGGTCCGTTATCCCAATCACCATCATTAGGTTCACCATCAATTAAGATGAATGTAACGTCTGGATGAGTTTGTTGAGATTCATAAATCGCAACTTCAAATAAGAATCCTGGTGTTACAACAATTTTAGCACCACCATCAATTGCTAAATTAATTGTATCAATGTATGCTTGGTCTGATACTGTTGCAGGACGGTAATAACGATGAGAAATATCATTTTCTTCAGCGTATTCCTCAATTCCTTCCCATGTTCCTTGGTTGAATGATTCATCATCAATGTCACCAGCATCGGTAATCATTGCGATTTCATAAGTTTCTCCGCCGCAAGCTGCAAGTGTAAACGTTAACGCGATTGCTGCGAATAGAATGAATAATTTTTTCATATAGTTTTCCTCCTAGATTTTTATTCGTTTATATTATACTTGAGTAACGGCTTATTGTAAAGGATTTCGAATGCGATTTACGTAATATTTAAAACGTCTTCAAAAAGAATATGAGCGTTTTCAAAAATTAACGTTTTCGCAAAAAAATCAATCCCAATAATTTGCCCACTCAAATGATAGCGGTGACCTTGATCAAAGTACTCAATATCAACACAGTCGCCGTTCATATACGCTTCATTAACACGGGCATTTAAATAATCAAGATGATCTTGAGATAGTGTTGGTCTGTCTTCAACCATTCTTTCTTCATAAAGTTGAGCCAGATAGCTGCCTTGTTCAGGTAAAGCTTCAAAGGGAAGCCACTTCATCATTTTTCTGTCTTGATACACACTAGCCATGATGACCACCCACTAAATCAGCGCGTTTCAACATGGTCCCGTGTTCAAAATATGAAGAAAGTCTAGCAACACTGGTTTTCCCAAATCGTCTTTTTATTTGATCAAGCGTTTCATAAAATGCTTGATCTTTTTGTTTGATTGCAACTTGGTCAAAAAGATTGAGTTGTTCAAAGGGTTTATAGGCTTCCAATTTTGTTGCTCTAATGGATACGCTTCGGATGGGCATATCTTCATAAAAGCTATCAAACAATTCAAGGCAAGCTTTTAAAATAGTTTTTGGATGATTGGTTGCATAGTCAAGCGTTACTTGTCTTGAAAACCCACCCCCAGTTTCTTTTGAATAGCCGATTGTAAGATGAATGGTTTTCGCTTCTTTTCTTACAAATCGCAACTTCTCTGCCACTTCATCGGCCATTTCTAAAAGCACCTGGATAATCATCGGCCCAGTGTAATCTTCAAAAAGTGTTTGACCAAGCCCAACACTTTTCATCACAGGTTTTGCGTGGATGTGTTTTTCGTGAATGATTGACATATCAATCCCATTCGCATGATAAAAAAGTTCTTCACCGATAATGCCAAACTCGCGTTTTAAGGTTTTAATATTGGCATGCGCTAAATCATAGCCTGAATAAAGCCCAAGCATATTAAGCCTTCGCTCCATGCGACTTCCAATGCCCCACATCTTTGAAAGGGGTTTGATTGGCCAAATTTTCTCTGCAATATCCCGCGTTCGCCACTCAGCAATCTGACTTTTCACTTTCTTACTCTCTAAATCTAAAGCGAGTTTACTGAGTAATAAATTATCACCAATCCCACAAGTCGCAGGAATCTTAGTCTTAGCTAAAACATCTGAAAGAATCGTTTGTGCAAGTTCTTTTGCACTCTTTTTATAATAACTTAAATAATGCGTCACATCTAAGAAGGCTTCATCTACGCTGTAAATATGAAGGTCTTCCTTACTGACATAATTAAGATAAATCCCAATAATCTCACTTGAAAATTTTAAATATTCATTCATGCGTGGTTTGGCAATGATTAAGTTTTTGACTTTAGGCAGTTCAAATAATCTTAAGCGTCCTGGAATCCCTTGTTTTTTTAAAAACGGTGTGACCGCTAAAATGATACTGCCCCCTCCACGGGATTCATCCGCAACAACCAAGGGTGTTTTAAATGGGTCAAGCCCCCTTAAAACACACTCTACTGAAGCATAAAAACTTTTTAAATCAATACATAATATATCACGGTAAATACGGTACTCTTCCATTTAACCACCACCTTTCGAACGTATTATAGCACTCTGTAAAACAGTTATTAAGACTTGACTTTTTTGAAAAGTCGCAAACAAAAAGAGCCATCTATCAAAGCGGCTCTTTAGAATCTTATTTATAGTATTGACCTTAAATTCTTTTAAGTTAATGCACGGTTTTATTGAGGCTGACGTTTCATCGTTTCAAAAAAATCGTTAAAATTAAGGGGCACATCATGATATAGATAACTATCAAGATCTTGAATGATTGTTTCATATTTTAAGCAAGCCATTTGGTAAAGCATATCAACCGAATCATATTGAGCAATCTGTGTTTTTGGTGATTGCCATTTATCACAGGTGTCATTTAATACACCAAGGTTAATTGGATTGACATACGTTAATAAAGAAAACCGTCTTTTGGGTTTAAAAAGTTTTTCAATGCCATGATAAACAGCTGTTTTGACTTTAAACCGGTCGCGAATTATCACTTTGAATGTCCGGCGCATATGGGTATAGCTCTTTTTATAAATATAGCCTGCATGAGATTGCGAAAATGCTTCACGCATCACTGTTTCAAGCATTGCTTGAACGGGATAAGGAACCTGTCTACAAGGGAAGATTTCATGCATGATATCAACTTTATGCGCCGGCAGGGCAAAGTCGCGTTTTAAAAAGATACTGTCTATTTGTTTAATCATTATTAGGCGTTCATCTTCTGTTTGAGTGCGTGCTTCAATAAAAGGGTTCACGGTGATATCTAAAATAATGTGACTGATAAACCCAATTAAATATGCATACAGTTCAAGGTCATAATGTTTTTTGACATAATTGATTAGGTGCGTTAAAAAGGTTGGCATATGGGCCTCATCATGCAAAAGATCACTTAAGCGTTTTGCATCATATTGACGTTGGTGAAAGATTAAATAAAGATAACAATCAGGTCCAATAGCTCCCAGTTTTAGTGCATTGAAATCAAGCGTTTTATCAAAAGTGTGAACCGCTTCAAAAGCAAAGCGCTTATGAAGATAACTATCCGGCATCGACGTGTCTCAATATTTTCAGTTTTTCGGTAAAATAATCTGGTAAATCCGCACTAAAACTCATAAATTTATGGGTTTTCGGATGGGTGAACCCTAAGGTTTGTGCATGGAGATACTGTCCATAACTCGTATCTGTCTTTCTACGCCCATATTTCGGGTCCCCAACAATAGGATGGTTAATATATTGCATATGCACACGAATTTGATGGGTTCTACCACTTTCAAGATTACACTGGACTAAGGTGTGATCTGCAAAGCGCTCTAAGACTTCAAAATGCGTTACACTATCTTTTCCCTTAGCCGTGACGGCCATATTCTTACGGGCTTTAGGGTGTCTTCCAACCGGCGCATCAATTTTCCCTTTATTGTGTTGAATAACCCCTTCAACAAGCGCAACATATTGGCGGTGTGTTTTTTGCGCTTTTAGTTCGTCTTGTAGGGCAAGCAAGGTTTCTTTATTTTTTGCGACAACCAATAATCCACTTGTTTCTTTATCAATACGGTGGACAATCCCTGGTCTTAGAGTGTCATCAATCGGTTTTAAATCTTTAATGTGATGTAACAGTCCGTGAACCAGTGTGACATCCTCACTCGTATCGGTTGGGTGGACAATCAGTCCGCTCGGTTTATTGACCACCAATAAATCGCTATCTTCATAGATAATATCAAGATTTAAATCAACAGGTCTTAAATCAATGACTTTCTCCTCAGGAAAAGTGATGTGAATCACATCGTTTTCTTTGACTTTATAACTTGGTTTTTCAGTTTGATGGTTAACAGTGATGAATCCTTCATCAATTAATTGTTTCACACGGGTACGTGTCAAACTTTCATCGGTCATATTAATCATTTTGTCAAGGCGCATTCTAGTATGCGTTTCATCGGCAATAAGTTTTCGATCTTGCATTATGCATCATCTCTTTTTCTATCTAATATTAAGAGGTCAATAGCAAACATAGTAACCCCTATAGTTAGTGCCATATCCGCAACATTAAATATTGGAAAATTGTAGCTGAATATGTAAAAATCTAAAAAATCTATAACATAATTAAAGACAATACGGTCAATAAAATTGCCAATGGTGCCTGCGATTAATAATGTCAAACCGATTGAATAAAACTTCTTATGTTTAAAATCCATATCAAAACTTAAATAGGTAAATAGTCCAAGTGCAAAAATAGTAACGAAGACAAAAAAGACAAACTCGCCTTCTAAAATACCCCAAGCTGCGCCGGGGTTATGGTGCTGCGTAATGTAAAAAAACGAAGGAATCACGCTAATTCTCTCGCCGTAAACGATGGTTTCTGTAATCAATACCTTAGTGAGTTGATCAAGCCCAACAAGCACTAAAATACCGATTAACATAATCAATATATTTTTTTTCTTCATAGTGTCCTCCAGTTTATAGTAAGGTTGGTGTAATGGTAAGGATTAGTAGGGTTCCTATTAGAAAGATTAAAGCAAATAATCCAACCCCTTCAATCCACTTGAATTTTTTTAAAAGATGCTTGTGGTCGTGGTTATAATGGCGCAATGTTTCAAAAGAAAAATGAGTCCATAAAAAGAAAAAGGCACTGAGGGTTAGATTGGTCAAAAATAAGTAAAGATAAATGGCGCGAATATAAATAAGCGCAAGATTTATCCAAGCTGCAATAAACGGAATCACAATAATTACCGCAAAGAGAAACCCTGTAATAATGCTCAAGGTCAGTTGTAAGGCCGTATAAGCATCGATTATTTGTTTAATCTCTTGTTTAAGTTTATTCATCTTGACTCACCCCGTGCCGATTAATTAAGTAATTTATTGCATCAAGAAATGTGGATACCTCGACTATTTCAAGGGTGGGTTGATCAATAACTTCAAGCGCTTCACGGGCTTGTTTTGCGCCTGAACCACTTGGTACAAAGAAAAGATCGACCGCTTCCATATGAGCGGTAAAGACTTTTTGTCTAACCCCTGAAACAGGGCCCACTGTTCCATCAATTCGAATTGTTCCTGTCCCCGCAATCTTTAAGCCTTGGGTTAAATCATACGGACTGAGTGCATTATAAATATAGAGTGTTTGCATTAATCCACCACTTGGACCGCCCACTAAATTTTGTCTGACTTCATAAGGGATTTCTAAGGTTGTGATGCGGTAGTAGGTTGTTGTGCTAATGCCAAAGCGACAGTTTTCATCCACTTGTTTGGTAATAGGTGCACTGACAACAGATCCGTCTTCTTTTTCAAGTTCAAACGTTGCCTCACTCCCGCACTCGGTGTCATTAATCCCTTGGCTAATATTAGTATTGCCATTAACACTTATAATTTTATCACCAATTTCTACTTGATCATTATCCATATAATCATAAATAAGATAGACGAGTTCCTCAATCTCATACTCAACTTCTAAGCCTAACGCTTCATAAGAGGCTATGATACTCGCGTCAATGGCTGAATTTCTTGCAACTTGTCCGCTCCTAAAATTAGAGATAGTTGAGACATTACTGCGACTTTGTGGAATCATTGTTGTTGTAATATAATCATCAAAATATACCATAATAAACTGAAAAAACGTCGGTTTATCGATACTCATGATATAAACAGAATAAAACGGATTACTTTGTTCATAGGTTTCATCAAATAAAATAAATGAATCGATGGCTTCAAGGTCACCGGGTGTGGTTAATCGGTAATCAATACGGTAAGTGAACATAAACATCGCAAAAAGGTAAGGAATGCATAAGCCTATCCAAACAATTTTATATTTCTTAAACATCGCTTTCATTGGTTAAACTCACCCTTACAGGTTGCATTTGACGTAGTGAAACCCCCGCGTCTTCAAGCATTCGCATGCTTGCTTTGACACTTGCTTCTTGTTGATATTTATTTTCAACATATACAATTTCTTTAATCCCACTTTGAATGATCAGTTTCGCACATTCATGACAAGGAAATAACGTAACATATAACACGGCATCATCTAAGCTGACGGTACTATTTAATATTGCATTAGGCTCAGCATGCACAACATAAGGATATTTCGTATTTAAAAAATCACCCTCATTATCCCAAGGATACTGATCATCATCAATGCCAATAGGGAATCCGTTATACCCAATTCCAACAATACGGTTTTTACGGTTAACAATGCATGCGCCTACTTGGGTGTTTGGGTCTTTACTACGCATGGCGCTTAATAAGGCAACGCCCATGAAATAATCATCCCAACTAATGTAATCTGCACGTTTCATACCAATCACTCCTGAATATTTCTTATACTATCTAAGTTTACATGACAATACCCATTTGGGTTATTGGCTAAATAATCTTGATGATTCTCCTCTGCCACATAAAAAGTACAATCATTTTTAAGCGTTAATTGAAACGCTTTTTTATACTGTGTTTGTTTTGCTTTTAAATATTGGTCTAATAATCGTTGATTGCTCATGTCAACATTGTAGATACCACTGCGGTACTGTGCGCCGATATCTGGACCTTGTCGGTTAATGGATGTCGGATCAACAATGTTAAAATAGTGATCAAGTAATTTATAAAGATCAGTCACTGTCTCATCATATTCAATATAAACAGCCTCAGCATGCCCTGATCCCTTGCAAACTGTTTCATAAGTAGGATTTTCAGTACGCCCATCAATATAGCCTACTGTCGTGTCTATCACACCTTCAACCATCTGAAAGTACGCCTCAACTCCCCAAAAACATCCTCCTGCAAATATAATAGATTTCATTTTACACCTCGATTAACTTTCTAATGGCATAACTAGCCGCAGTCAGTCCTGCGGTTGCTGGGACAAAACTGTTTGACCCAACACTATAGCATTCATCTTTTGCATATTTTTTAGGCACTTCACGGTTAAAGACTACCGGGACTTTCCCTTTTACACCATCTTTTCTGAGTCGAATACGAATCGCTCTTGCAAGCGGGTCATACTCGGTTTTTCGAATGTCGCGGATATCAATCATATCTGGTCGCATACGGTTGCCTTGTCCGACAACACTGATAAATGGTATTTTTTTCCAAAGCGCGGTTTTAATAATGTCGATCTTAAACGTCACCGTATCAATCGCATCAATCACAAAATCAATATCGTGCGCCCAAAAATGATCCTTATTATCCAAAGTATAAAATTCAGGATAGGCAAGCACTTCACAGCTGGGATTAATATCTTCAATACGCGCTTTAATAAGTTTCACTTTATACGCACCCACTGTGGAGTGAAGTGCAATTAATTGACGATTGATGTTAGACGGTTCAACCGTATCTTTATCAATCACAATCAGTCTTCCGACCCCGCTTCTAGCAAGCGCTTCGATTGCAAATGAGCCAACACCACCACAGCCAACAACCATGACGGTAGCGTTTTTTAATTTGGTAAGTCCTTCTTCTTTTATAAGCGGTAATAATCTTGAAAACATAATTTACTCCTTATGGGATAAAAATAATGGTACATTAAAAACTAAAGCGCCTAATTTAACAAGGCCATAATACGCGGCTATAAATAACGGAATGATGATATGAATAAAATAATCACTGACATCAAAAAACGCATCCAGCATGACATAAATACCAACTACCCCAAAGCCTGTAAAGAAAAAGACCCAAGCATATTGTTTACGGTATCTTATGTAGACTGTTCGTTGCCACTGACGTTTATTATAAAGCAATAAAAATAGTCCAATGAGTGCTGTTGCTAGTGTAAAACCAAACCCAATAAAAAGCACCACAATCGTTTCAAGCGCATGCATGAAAACAAAGACATAAGAAAGCGCAAAGACAAGGGGTGTCATAAATACTGTTAAGATAATAAGCATCGTTAATACCGCTTGCCATTTCGTTATAATTCTCATGATGATTCGGCTTCTTCTTTAAAGAGTTTAATACGTTGCGTTGCATCTTCACGCTGTTCTTTTATAAACTCAAAGAGCACTCTTGCAGTCGCCGCAAGTGGCGCTGCAAAGATAATTCCAATGGCTCCAAATAAACTTCCAAAGAATAAAATCGCAAGAATAATCACAATAGGGTGAAGCTTAATCTGACGCCCCATGATAATCGGCTGGAAGATATTCCCTTCAATAAACTGAAGCACTAAATTGACCCCTAAAACAATTAACGGACTAGGGCCTACATCCTTCGTAATCAGCGCATAAACAAGTGCTGGAATCATCGCAATGATGACCCCAAAATAAGGAATAACCGTTAAAAACCCAACGATGATACCAAATAAATAATAATATTCAAGTCCAATCACGCGGTAAATAATGGTGGCAACTGTCCCAATCGAAATCATTAGCACAAGTTGACCCCTTACATAAGAGCCTACCGTTTCATTGAGTCGTTGCATAAGATCTGACACGTTGGTCGCATGTTTTTTAGGCATTAAGCGTCTTAATCCATCATTAACACGTTCATAATCGATAAGATAAAAAAGCAGTAAAATCGGTAAAATTGCGATGATGGTGATGATACTTGCAAATGTTGTTGGGACAAATAATCCAATTGAATTAAAGAACCCCTCAACAATACTGTCCATGACTTCACTAGAGTTAATCGCCCCTAAGAAAAAGTCATACACCTCAACACCAAAAATAAAATCATCTCTAAATGACTCACTAAAATACAGAACAATTTGTGGGTAATCTGTTTCAAAAAAGAACTCAATTTGTTCCATAACGGGTGGGATTAATAAGACAATGAATCCGACTAAAAGTGCAGTAAATAGGCCATATACAATAGCAACACTTAGCCCTCTTGGTTTAATCCCCCGTCTTTCAAAGAGTTTTATAACGGGATAAATAATCAAGGAAATCAACCATGCAAGTGCCACCGGTATTAACACCGTTCTTACTGCGCGGTAAATGATTCCAAAGAACCCACTAAAAAGGGTTAACAAATAAATAAACACTAAGGATAAGATTAATAAACTAATGATTTTTAAAGCACGATTGAGTACTTTGTCACTAAGAAATGGTTTTTCTTTTTTTTCACTCACATACATCACGTCCTAACTTATGCTTATTATAGCATAATCTATTTATTTTAAGCCAAGTTCTTTACGTTGTAATGGACTGATAACCCCTGGGGCTTGAGTCATGAGGCATTGTGCACTTGATGTTTTAGGGAAGGCAATCACATCACGGATATTTTTTGTTCCTGTTAAAAGCATAACTAAACGGTCTAATCCAAAAGCGATTCCACCGTGAGGGGGGGTCCCGTATTTTAATGCCTCAATTAAGAAACCAAATTTTTCTTCTTGTTCAGCTGCGCTAATACTTAAGGCATCAAACACTGTTTTTTGCATTAATTCTTCATGAATACGCATAGAACCCCCACCGAGTTCTTGACCTTGAACCACTAAATCATACGCATAAGCGATAGCCTCATCTTTAGCCTCAAGAATTTTTGACTTATAAGCATCTTGTGGTCTGGTAAATGGGTGATGCAATGCATAATAACGGTTATCTTCTTCATCAAATTCAAACATTGGCCAATCAACTACCCAAGTAAAGTCAAATACTGAATCATCGATTAACCCTTCACGCTCAGCAATCACATTGCGTAAATGCGCAAGACTTGCACGGACAACGCTCAGTTTTGAGGCAACGATTAAAATTAAATCGTTCACATCAGCATCCGCTTGTTTTAACATAGACTGAACTTCTTCTTCACTCAAAAACTTAACAATTGATCCACTGACTTCATCTTTGACTTTGACAAAACTTAAGCCTTTTGCGCCATATTTTTTCACTTCATCAGTCAGTTTATCAATGTCTTTTCTTGAATAGTTTTCAGCCCCGGCTTTAACCGTGATGGCTTGAATACTTCCACCCTCTTCTAAAATCCCTTTAAAGACTTTAAAATCAGTATCTTTAAACGTTTCACTTAAGTCTTTTAATTTCATATCGAATCTTGTATCAGGTTTATCGGTTCCATAATCACGCATTGCCTCAGCATAAGTAATACGCGGGAATTGGTCTTTAAACTCAATATTCTTTACCGTTTTCATCACATGCTTAATCATGCGTTCACTCACATTCAGCACGTCTTCTTGTTCGGTAAAGCTCATTTCCATATCAATTTGTGTAAACTCAGGTTGACGGTCACTTCTTAGGTCTTCATCTCTAAAACACTTAGCTATTTGATAGTATTTTTCAAACCCAGAAATCATTAAAAGTTGTTTAAAGATTTGTGGAGATTGGGGTAAGGCATAAAAATGATCTTTATGAATACGTGAAGGCACAACATAATCACGCGCCCCTTCTGGGGTACTTTTATTAAGAATAGGCGTTTCAAATTCTAAGAAACTTTCTTGATTTAAAAAGTCACGAACACTATGTGTAATTTGATGTCTTGTCTTCATAATGGTTTGAAGTTTAGGACGTCTTAAGTCTAAATAACGATATTTTAAGCGTGTATCTTCTAACGCATCCGTATCATCTTGAATAAGCATAGGCGGTTGTTTTGCGACATTTAAAACTGTGAGTTTATTAACGCTGACTTCAATATCCCCTGTTGTGATGTTTGGATTTTTACTTGAACGCTCAACGACTTCCCCTTCAATATCTAACACATATTCATTTTTTATCCCTGTGGTAATGGAACGTAAATCGTTGTCTTGATAAAAAGCAAGCTGAGTAATGCCTTCTGTGTCTCTTAAGTCAATAAAAACAAGATTACCTAAATCGCGTTTTTTACTGACAAACCCTTTAAGCCTAACAGTTTGGCCTAAATGGTCCATGGTTAATTCATTATTATGATGGGTATATTTCATGATTATTCTCCTTTATGATTACAGCTATCGCAGCTGCTTGTTTTTTTCGTAAGTAAGTCAACGATGGTTGGATAAACAGCATCCACAGGTACTTTTAATTCTTTACCTTCTTGTTGGTCTTTAAGGGTAATGGTCTCTTCTTTCACTTCTTCATCACCAACAATAATGACAAAGCGTGCATTTTTATGTGCACTTTGTTTAAATTGTGCTTTAAAACTTTTTTCGTTAAAGTCTGCATCACACATGATCCCACCTATTCGCAGGCGGTGCATGATTGACATGGATAATTTTCTAGCCGCATCACCCATAATAAGCATATAGACATGCGTATAATCATCAGCCACTTTATAGTTAGATGCTTTTAATGCAACCAATAAGCGCTCAAGACCAAAACTAAATCCAACCGCAGGGGTTTTTGGACCACCAAGTGTTTCGACTAAATCATTATAGCGCCCTCCCCCACAAATGGTATTTTGTGAGCCTAGTAGCGATTCACTGACTTTGATTTCAAAGACAGTGTGCGTATAATAATCAAGCCCTCTTACTAAATTATGATCAACCGTATAAGGAATAGCCATTGTATCTAAATACTCACACACTTGATTAAAATGTGTCGCATCCTCTTCTGTCATATAATCAAGGGGTTTTGGGGCTTCTTTAATCGCAATATGGTCTTGGTCAACTTTACAATCTAAAATTCTTAATGGATTGGTTTGATAACGACGTTTGCAATCTTGACATAATTCATCAATATGCGGGGAAAGATGTGTTGTTAGGGCTTCTTTATAAAGTTTTTTACTCTCATGCCCACCAAGGCTATTAATATGCACATTAATCCCTGTAAGTTTTAATGCTTTAATTAAAGTGTACGCATACGCAATGACTTCAGCGTCCATTTGCGGATGATAACTTCCAAAGGCTTCTCCCCCGAACTGTCTAAATTCACGGAAGCGTCCCTTTTGTGGTCGTTCATATCTAAACATGCTTCCAATATAGAAATATTTTTGCGGTGTGATGGGTGAGGCATAGAGTTTATTTTCTATGTATGCACGGACCATCCCAGCGGTTCCTTCTGGTCTTAATGTGACAGCGCGACCTGCACGGTCATTAAAATCATACGTTTCTTTACTCACAATATCGGTATCTTCACCGACACTACGGTGAAACAATTCACTGGCTTCAAAATGGGGAAATCGGACTTCGGTAAATCCAAAGAGTTTTGAAACATTGAGTATTTTTTTCTCGATTAATTGATAATATGCAATATCATCGGTTATATCGTAAGTGCCTTTCATTTTTTGTATCATGGCAATTGCCTCCTTTAATATGGTTGTAAAATAAAAAAATTCGCCCCTAAACAACACTGCTAAGGGCGAAATTATCCGCGGTACCACCTTAGTTCCGGTCTATTGACCGGCCCTCGAACTTTTTAACGCAAAGTAACGTCTTTTTCTACTTATTCAAAAAAGCCCTCTGAAATGTCTAATTATAACTTTTTGATCAACCTTCCAGCCAAGGGTTGACTCTCTATACAAAAACACTTATAACCTTTTTTTCTTCATCGGTTTATGTCTTATTTATTATAGCTTTATTTAGAACCGCTGTCAATCAATGCCTAAAATTCATAGATAAAGCGTTTTTTAAGTTCTAAATATTGGGGATAATCCCGTTGGTAATAATCATCATCAGTTAGGCTACTCACTGCTTCATCAATAACACGCCCATCAGGCATTTTAAAGCCATTACGCTTAATGCCTTCATAAACAAATCCTAGCTTTTCTCTTAAGCGTTTTGATGCATAATTATCTAAAAAATGCGCATACACTAGGCGTTTTAAATTTAAGTCTTCAAATGCATAAATAATTAATGCGCGACTCGCCTCTACCATAAAGCCCTTTCCCCAATAATCAGGATGGAGCACCATACCGATTTCTGCTTTATAGCCATGGGATAATGAGTGAATTTCAATGGTTCCAATGACGATATCACTGTCTTTTTCTAAAACAACAAATATTCCCGGTTGTCCGTATTTCTTTTTATCAATCGCATATTGAATAAATTCTTTGGTTTCTTTTAAGTTTTGGTGTGGCATCCATCCCGCTTTTGGTCCTACCTCATCCCGTTTTGCATAATCATAAATATCTTTTGCATCTTTAAGAGTAATTTCTCTTAGGACTAAGCGGTCTGTTCTAATCGTTGGAAGTTTTTTCATCGGAGTGTTTTAAAAGCATTATCCAGCGCTCAATATCTTCGAAACCATACGATTTATAAAGTTTTTCTGCGATTGGGTCGTCATAATAAAGACATAATGTCTTGTTTTTCTTATTTACATAGTAATCAAGTAAATAGTGCATGACTCTTTTCCCAAGTCCTTCACCCCGGAAGTTTGCATGACTAGCAACACCGACAACCATCGCGCTTTTTCTTGTTTCCATCACAGCACTTGCACTCGCGATAACCTCTCCCTCACGCTCAATAAAACAAGTAGTCCCGTTTTCATGAGAATTGTGCATTAAATAGTCAATATATTCTTCTTTGGTTTGCTTGTGCACACTGTGCAGTTCTTCGATACTGTTTAAGAAATCATAAACTTTGGCTGCATCTTCTTTTGTTTTAAGAATTTGAATGTCACTTAAATCAAGGGTGCGGTCTATATGAAATTCAGTAGAACGCATGAAATCCATTTTATCATCAAACATGTCTTTAAAGTAAGGGTGTAATCGTTTAATGACTGGGAATTTACCACTGATAAAATAGAAATCTTTTTGATGAAAGATATCAACCCATTTCGTATTGAAATCGCCTTCTAGTTGATAAAATGTAATGTAGTTTAAATTACGACTCATTACCGCAAAGTAGTCATTGTTTTTAAATTCTGCGTAGATTTCTACTATATCACTGTCAAATCCGTAGTTTTGAATATCAGCGATAATGTAAAGATTAATTTCTGGTTCATTGTATAAAAAGGAGAGCACATGTTCTTTGTCTTTTTCTAAGAGTCTTCTAATCATTGTCATTTGTCCTTTCTAACATCAGTGTAACAGGGCCATCATTGATGAGTTCAATTTGCATTTCACTTTGAAATTCACCGGTTTCGGTTGGAATATTTGTGTCTTTAAGCGCTTGATTAAAACAATCATAAAAGTCACTCGCATCTTGAGGGTTAAGGGCATTTGTGAATGAAGGGCGGTGTCCTTTTTGAGTGCTAGCTTCTAGTGTGAACTGCGAAATACTTAAAACACTCAGCCCTAAATCATTTAATGAAAGATTCATTTTATTATGGTCATCTTCAAATATCCTTAAATGTTTTATTTTCTTAACCATGGGTTTTATTAAAGACAGTGTATCACCTTTTTTAAAGCTTACAAATAGGCAAAGCCCTTCATTAATTTGTCCAATGACTTTGCCACCGACCATACACTTTGCTGCTTTTACTCTTTGAACCAATACTTTCATTATTTCATCAGCCTTTCAATGCTGAAAATCCCTTTTACTTTTTGTAAGTTGACGATGACATTATCCAGTTCTTTTTTATGTTTCACGCCAACTTTTAATTTGATGACACCTTCGCTTCGTTTATTCGTACTGGCTGCTACTTGATTAACTTTTGAGCCATTTGCGGTAACTGTATTAATGATTTCTGCCAAAATATTATCACGGTTAGTCACCAATAATCGAAGGTTGACTGAATAGATTGTACTGCGGTCCTTACTCCAATTCACATCGATATAACGCCCTTTATCAAGGCTTTGTAAGTTATTACAGCGTGTACGGTGTACAGCAATACCGCTCCCTTTAGAGATATATCCAGTTATTCTATCCCCTGGAATTGGGGTACAGCAATTAGAGAGTTTGATACTAGGATTATCAAGCCCTTCAACAATAACACTTTGATCGGTTTCAGTCTCTTTTGTTTTATGGCGGTTAATCGATTCAATTAAGTCTTTCTCACTGTATTTTTCTTCACCGATCAGCGCATTTAATGCAATATTTGCACTAATGGTGTTTTTACCAATTTCCATGTAAAGATCATCAACATTTTTAACGCCTTTTTGTTGGAATAGTTCGGTAACATTTTTATCCGTAAGCTCGACTTGCGCTTTTTTTGCTTGAATGGCTTTTTGTAATTCTTCTTTTCCCATCTCTACAAGTACGTCACGACGTTGTTTATTTAAATGGTTTTTAATTTTTGATTTCGCCCCACTTGTTTTAACCAGTTTTAACCAGTTATCATTGGGTCCAAAACTATTTTTACTGGTTTTCATATGGACGATATCTCCGGTTTGGAGTTGATATTCAAGCGGCACGATTTTACCGTTGACAATAGCGCCGACACTTTTTAGCCCGACTTCTGTATGAATCCTAAACGCAAAATCGAGTGGTGTTGAGCCTTTTGGTAAGTCAATAATATCGCCATCCGGTGTAAAGACATAAACATTAGAGTTAAAGATATCATCACGTAACATATTTAACACTTCTTCTTCAGAATCTGTCTCTTCAGTAAATTTAATTAGATCGCCATACCATTTAAGTTTTTTACTGACAAGTTCTGTCATCGGTGCTTTTTCAACATTTTCTTTATACGCCCAGTGTGCAGCAACCCCGTATTCAGCGATAACATCCATCTCTTTTGTTCTAATTTGAACTTCATAGATTTTACCATTTGCGATGACTGAAGTATGAAGCGATTGGTAAAGGTTAGGTTTTGGCATCGCAATATAATCTTTAAAGCGGTTTGGGATTGGGGTCCACTTTGAATGGATTACCCCAATAGTGCTATAACAACTGGCAACACTATCGACAATGATTCTTAATGCCAATAGATCATAAATATCATCAAACTCTTTATTGCGTGCTTCCATTTTTTTATAAACCGAATAGATATTTTTAACTCGACCTTTTACATTATACTCAATGTTATGTTCTTTCAGTAAGTATTCAAGGCTATTGCGCATCGAATCTAAATCTTTTTCACGGTTTTGTCTTGTATCACTGATCATCTGCGCGATGAGCCTATACTGCGCAGGGTTCACATATTTAAATGATGTATCTTCAAGTTCAGCCTTTAATAAATACATCCCTAAGCGATGCGCAAGCGGTGCATAGATATCTAAGGTTTCTTTTGCGATGCGTTTTTGTTTCACCTCAGGCATACTACTAAGCGTACGCATGTTGTGAAGACGATCGGCAAGTTTAACGATAATGACACGGATATCTTTACTCATCGCAAGCAACATTTTTTGATAGTTTTTGGCTTGAATTAGACGTTTTTCTTCTTCTGCGTCTTCGACGCCTTTAAACTTATACTTCCCAAGTTTTGTAACGCCCTCTGTTAAAAGCGCGACTTGTTCTCCAAAGCGTTCACTAATGATATCAAAGGTCGCTGAGGTATCTTCTATACAGTCATGCAAAAGACCGGCAACAATGGTTGTCGGGTCTGTTTTATATTCGCTTAATGTGTAAGCAACTGCGACAGGGTGAATAATGTAGGGTTCTCCTGTTTTACGCATTTGCCCTTCATGATGTTCTTTGGCAAATTGATAGGCTTCTTCAATAAACGCAAGATCAGTTTCATCGGTAATATAGCGTTTAACACGGTCCATCAATTCGTCAAAATTCGGATTGTCAAATGGCATTGACACCACCTCAAATTTCTAGTAAGTCATTAATGTTTTTATTGGGTATTGGTCGAATTTTTTTCTACCTTCTAAAGCTTCTAGTTCGATTAAAAATGCAAGGCCTACAACCTCAGCGCCCACTGATTCAATGAGTTTAATGGTTGCATTAATGGTTCCTCCTGTTGCTAGGAGGTCATCGACGATTAAGACTTTTTGACCTTTTTTAATATCGTCTTTGTGAATCGATAATTCATTACTACCATATTCTAATTCATAACGTTCTGTGATAATTTCACGCGGTAATTTTCCAGGTTTTCTAACTGGAATAAACCCAAGTCCAAGTTCTACAGCAACCGGCGCCCCGAAGATAAATCCTCTTGCATCTGGTCCAACAATAATGTCGGCCCCTTGTGCTTTGGCGTATTCACAAAATTGTTTGGTTGCATAACGGAACGCTTCACCATTGCCTATTAATGGTGTGATATCTTTAAACTGAATGCCTGCTTTAGGAAAATCAGGAACATTCTTAATATAGTCTTTTAAATTCATTGTATTCCACCTCTTTAGTGTATTTATTATAACAAATAATTCATGGTTTATTACATTTTTTCTTTGGCTTCAACACCCACCAATGATAACGCGTCTTTTAAAACAATTTTAACAGCTGTTAATAGCGCTAGACGTTCTTTTACATAACGGGCATCTTCTGTGATGATTTGTTGGTCTGAATAAAAACTATGTAAATGACTAGCAAGTTTATGAATATACTGCGGAATTTTATGCATTAAACGTTTACTCGCTGCTTCTTCGATCACTTCAGGATATTCTTTTAAAACACTTGCTAAGCTTTCTGCTTTTTCTGTGTTTAAGGTTTCAAATTCATTGAATGTTTCATCGAGTTCAAATCCTTTATTCTTAGCGGTATCTAAAAGACTTGTAATACGCGCATGCGCATATTGTGCATAATAGACTGGATTTTCATTGCTTTGTTTTAACGCAAGGTCTAAATCTAAATCCATTTGCGTATTTAAACTGCGCATCGCAAAGAAATAACGAATAGGGTCTGCCCCTACTTCTTCAATTAAGTCTACCAGTGATAAAGCTTTACCACTACGTTTACTCATTTTAACTTCTTCACCGTTTTGGATGACTTTAACCATTTGAAGTAAATCAACCTCAAGTAAATCATCACGGCCACCAACCATACGGATCGCGGCTTTTAATCTAGGGACATAACCATGGTGGTCGCCCCCTAAAATATCAATCAGTTTTGTAAAACCACGTGATAATTTATTATGGTGATAGGCAATATCAGGGGTAAGATAAGTGTATGACCCATCACTTTTAATGATCACACGATCTTTTTCATCTCCGTAATCACTCGTTTTAAGCCAAGTGGCATCATCTTTTTCATAAGTGAAATCATGGGCTTTTAAATGCTCAAGTGTACGCGTGACTTCATGATTGGCATAAAGTGAGGCCTCACTAAAATAAACATCAAACTCTACACGGAATTGTTTTAAATCATGTTTTAAAGCCTCTAGTAAGTAATTAACACCATAGTCTTTAAAGAATTGATAACTCTCTTCATGGTCTAAAAATTCATCCCCATGTTTCGCTTTTATACTCTCAGCTAACTTAATAATTTCTTTTCCGAAATAGCCATCTTCTGGCATTTTCGCATCTTTGTCAAAAAGGTTTTGATAACGCGCATGAATACTTAAAGCCAGGTTATGAATTTGGTTTCCCCCATCATTCACATAAAATTCACGGGTCACTTTAAACCCTGCTTTTTTTAGAATGCGGCTTAAACTATCTCCAGCAGCCGCCCCCCTTGCATGACCAATGTGCATTGTCCCAGTTGGGTTTGCACTGACATACTCGATATTATAATGCTCGCCTTCTCCTAAGGTTAAATTCCCATAATCAGCGCCATCTGTTAAAATCTCATTAATCACATCAAAATATAAACTTTTATCGACATAAAAATTAATAAAGCCAGGTTTAGCAACACTAACTGCTTTAAAATAATGGTCCTCATTGATGGCCTTTACAATATCTTCTGCAATCATAAAGGGTGCTTTTCTTAAAGTTTTGGCAAGTTGCATGGCGACATTACTTGAAAAATCACCATTTGATGGATCTTTTGGGACTTCAACAATAATGTTATCAACAGTAATATCAAACGCTTTTTTCAGCGCATTTTGAATTCTTTCTTCAATGATTTGTTTCATGATTAACTCCTTACAACTTCAGATTCAATTGTTCTGCGAACGATTGTTTCTTCGGTGTTTTATATAATTTCATCCACTTGGCACTGCGTCCTTTACCCAGTGGTCTGATTTTGTTTTCATCGCGCAAGCGTTTCAAGGTTCTATTGATGGTAGAATCTGAGACGGTTGGGTGTTCTTGTCTGATTTGTTCTTTGGTAAATACCTCTTCAAGTTTATTGATTGTATTTTCAATATAATCACTCTTATTGTGCGCATGATCAAAGCGATAATTTCTTAACATTTCAGAGGTCTCTTTATATGATTCTAACGCAATATCTAAAAGAAAGGTATGAAGATGCATAACATTCGCAAGTCCCTCTGCCCAGTTATGAGAGGCATCTTTTTGATACTTAATAAAGAGTGTGCGTTGTTTATAGATTTTTTCAAAAAAACTGCTTAAATGATAACTTTCATAATGACTTGTCAGTAATAAAACATACGCCATCATCAAGCCAATTTCTTCGTTATGTTTAACGAAGGGTTTTAAATTAATGAAATCAATGTAAAAGTTAGTGATCACAAAAGACACTTCAAAATCTAATTTTTTGATGACCTCATTATAACGACTAACTAGAGCTTCTAGGGCTTCTTGTTTAGATTTAAATGATGAGGTTAACAGATCAATGCTTTTCTTTTTACGAACATTTTCCATTTTCGAAAAATGTAATGCTTGATCAGGTTC
>Ga0194137_10000094_pt1 | contig 56141 bp, 55 predicted proteins | sample TARM_MetaG_T3_14_FD_134025 | JGI IMG/M metagenome (GOLD analysis project Ga0194137, IMG submission 134025) | Freshwater microbial communities from Pennsylvania, USA, analyzing microbe dynamics in response to fracking - TARM_MetaG_T3_14 (version 2) | ecosystem: Environmental > Aquatic >...
CCGGCCATGGCCGGCAAGCGCAACCAGGGGGTGCTACACAAATACCTGATGCATGCGGCCGAGGACGTGGTGGTCAAAGGCGTGGGGCTGAGTGATCGGCTTTATGTGCCCGAGGCCTTCAACGAGGCCAGCAAATTCGAGGCAGCGCAACGTCGGCGAAACAAGCTGGCCGTCTTGCGACCCCATGAAGGGCAAAGCCCTCTGGCCGTGGTCATCGGTGAATTCAAGGTCTGCGAGGCCACCACCTTAGGCCGTCGCGTCTGGGTCAAGCACATGCCCGATGCCCCTTTGTTGGTGGGCACCAAGACTTGGGAGCGCATCGAGCGCGTGTTCGCCTCGTTGTTCGAAGCGCGCGATGCCGACAGCGGACATAAGGTGCGTCTGGTGTTGGCGGCGCTGATCCGGGCACGCAGGGAGCACACCTATGAGATCGATGCGGCCAGCTTGATGTTGACCAGTGAGCATTGGATTCCGATTGAAGGTGTGCACGAGTTGCCGCTGGTGCATGCCCTGGTGGATCAGGGCAGACGTTTTGTCAAACCTCTGCGTTACGACGCCAGGAGCGCCGCTGCATTTCCGAATGCCTTGTTATTGGACGCGGGACCACTGCCGCTGCCTTTGCACGTCATCAGCGCCTTCATGGCACCCAAGGAGCGTACGGAAAAGGAGCGTGTTGTACGAGCGGCCGGTGCCGCTCCCTGGCTGTGGTGGAGCACTGAAGCGATGCCTGCGTTGCCCGAGGCGGTCATGCTCAGAAACCACTGAGCAAGCTCAGTTCAACGCACAGGGCAGGCGGAACTCAAAGGCCGTGTTGCCATGGCTGGAGCGGACGGCAATCTCACCGCCATGGGCCTCGGCGATGGACTTGACGATGGCCAGACCCAAGCCCGCACCATCTCCATTGCGTTGCCTGGACGGGTCCACCCGGTAGAAGCGATCAAAGAGGTGGGGCAGGTGCTCGGGCGCGATGGTGTCACCCGGATTGGATACGGTGATCACCACTGATTGTTGGTCCTGCCGAAGCGATACGGTCACAGCCTGTTCGCCGCTTGTGTGGCGGATGGCGTTGGAGAGCAGGTTGCTCAATGCGCGCCGGATCATCAGTCTGTCACCCCTCACCCTAGGCATCTGACCTGTGCGCTTCAATTGAATGTGACGCTCCTCGGCCCAGGGCTCGAAATACTCGAACAGCGCGTCCAGTTCGGCTGCCATGTCCACGTCCACCAGGTCTGGCTTGATCAGTTGGTTGTCTGTCTGTGCCAGGTAGAGCATGTCGCTGATCATCTTGGCCATGCGTTCATACTCTTCCAGGTTCGAATAGAGCACTTCTCGGTATGCGTCAGCACCGCGCGCTTGTGACAGCAACACCTGAGTCTGGGTTGTCAGGTTGGTGACGGGAGTGCGCAGCTCGTGGGCGATGTCCGCAGAGAAATTGCTCAGGCGTCTGAAGTCCTGCTCAATGTGTTCCAGCATGTCGTTGAAGGACGCGGCCAAACCTGATAACTCAATAGGCACCTTCTTGGGGTCCAACCTCAGGTGAAGCTGGTCGGCAGAGATGCCGCGAATGCGGTCACTCATGTCGCGCAGCGGTGCATGCCCCCGGTACACCGCCAGCCAGGTTGCTGCAATGGCAAACAGGCCCGCCGCGGCCATGGCAGCCCAGACCGTACGCCGAAAACTCACCAGAAAATGATCGTGAAAGCCGGTGGCCGTCGCCACGACGATGGTGTAAGGCTGCGTGGCGCCTTGCTCGGCATCCGTACGCACCACGGTGCCACGGTAGGACTGATCCTGCTCCTGCCAGACATGCAGCTTGTCAGCATCCACGCCAGAGGCCGCAGGCTGCGTTTGTGCCAGGGCTTCCATTTTAGGACCCGGTGTGGCAAACAAGGTGCGGCCGGTGCCATCGGCCACGAGGTAGTACATGCCGTGGTGACCACTGACGGCACCTGCCAGCCGACGGGCGATGTCCTGCTCGGGCGCAGCGTCGGGCATGCTGGTCAGCACCCGTTCAACAGAATGCGCCACCACCTCCAGCTCTTCCACGTCCTGCTGCATGAAGTGCTGTTCGATTGAGTTCTGGATGATCCAGCCCAGGGCCCAAAACACCAGCGTGATCGCGATGCCGATGGACACGGTCAAGCGCAGGGCCAGCGATGCTGGCCGACGCTGCACAACATCAGACATCATCGGGTGCTTCCAGGCTGTAGCCCATGCCACGCACGGTGTGGATCAGCTTGGGCTCGAACTCATCATCGATCTTGGCGCGCAAGCGGCGGATGGCCACATCGATGACGTTGGTGTCGCTGTCAAAGTTCATGTCCCAAACCTGGGAGGCGATCAGAGAGCGCGGCAGGACTTCGCCCTGGCGGCGGACCAACAGCTCTAGCAGCGAGAACTCCTTGCCGGTGAGGTTGATGCGCGCCGTGCCCCGCATGGCACGGCGTTTGGCCAGGTCCAGCACAAGGTCGGCCACCTGCAGGCGGTCTGATTGCACAGGCGTGCTGCCCCGGCGCATCAGGGTGCGCACACGTGCCAGCAACTCGGCAAAGGCAAAGGGTTTGACCAGGTAGTCGTCGGCACCCAACTCCAGGCCTTTGACGCGGTCTTCCACGCTGTCTCTGGCGGTCAGAAAGAGCACGGGCGTCTGTTTACCCGCTTCGCGCAGGGATTGCAAGATCCGCCAGCCATCCACATCAGGCAGCATCACATCCAGCACGATCAGGTCATAAGGCTCGGTCATGGCCAGGTGGTGGCCATCCAGACCAGTGCGTGCAAGATCCACCACAAAACCGGCCTCCATCAGCCCTTGCCGGAGGTAGTCGGCGGTTTTGCTTTCATCCTCGACGACGAGCAATTTCACGAGGGCATCTCCCATTCAAAACACACAGATCACCGAGGCGACAGCCGCACTGTAGCGAACGGCGGCTGTCTGAAAGATGAGCTGAACATTACAACATTGTCATGTTCTGGTAACTCGATTGTTGGGTGGGGTTGCGCATGATCGCGGCATTCCAAAACGGGAACCGTGAAAGACCGTGACATGCTGAGCAAGCGTAGACATGCCCAAGCCGCCTGGATGTTTTGCTTATTGATGGGGCTGACCTCGGGGCGCGGCGTGGTGGCGCAGACTATGACCCAGGCGCTGGATGCGGCTTGGGCCCGCGCGCCTCAGGCCGTTGCCCTGAGCGCCAGGCAAGCTGAAGCACAGGCAGGCCTGGACCTTGCGCGAGGTTTGACGCCAGGGCCAGCATCCGTGTCGCTCAACCACTTGAACGACCGTCTCAACCAAAACACCGGGCGCCGTGAGTGGGAAGTAGAGTTGGCCACGCCCCTCTGGTTGCCAGGACAAAGGAGCGCGCGCGAATCCCTGGCAGAAAAGGCGGCGGTCGAACTGGATGCGAGGAACGCCAGCCTGAAGCTGCAACTGGCTGCCGAGGTGCGCGAAGCCTGGTGGCGGGTGGCTGCGGCACGTGATGCGGCAGCGCTGGCGCATCAGCGACTGGAAACCGCGCAGGCTTTGGAGGGTAGCGTGTTGCGCCGGTTCAAGACTGGCGATCTGGCCCGTGTGGATGCGAACCTGGTCAAGACCGAACGCCTGGCAGCCCAGGCCGAGGTGCTCGACGCCGACAGTGGCTTGCAGCAAGCGATGCAGACCTATCGCACGCTCACGGGGGCGGACGCTCCAGTTGCACTTCCGGCTGAAACCGCACAGGCGCAGGACGTGGAAGCATCGCGCCTGTCATTGCATCCCCAATTGCGCGCCTTGCAGGCGATCGCCGAGGTTGCACGGAGTCGCCTGGCGCTGGTGGATGCCAGCCAGCGCGATGCGCCCGAGATTGCCGTGAGGTGGACCAACCAACGCGGCGACGGCATGACGCCGTATGACCAGGCCGTGGGGGTGAAGCTGACCATCCCTCTGTCTTCTGGTGCCAGGGTGCGCCAGGACGGAGCTGCAGCGAGAGCAGAACTGGCGCAGGCTGAAGCGGAGTTGACCCTTGCTCAAACCCGCACGCAGCAAGAGGCGCTCAGAGCGCAAAGCGAGTTGGACCTGGCCCAGCGGCAGTTGGACATGGCGCGTGAGCGTCAGGCCTTGACCGCAGACAACTTGAACCTGGCGCAGCGCTCGTTCGAGTTGGGTGAGTCCGATCTGCCCACCCTGATGCGCGCCCGCGCTGCCTCCCATGAAGCGCAGGCCTGGTTCAAACGTCAAGAGACGGCCCACTCCCTGGCGCAGTCTCGACTTCTTCAAGCCCAAGGGGTATTGCCTTGAAAAGAACATTGATTGCCTGCGCGCTCGCATGTGGCGCGCTGACGGCGGGGGCCCATGGCGGCGAAGACCATGGCGAGGCTGCGGCTGCGCCGGTTCAAGTGGGGCAGGCGCCACGCGCTGTGGCTCAGACCGATGATTTCGAGTTGGTGATGGTGCTGACGGGCGCTCATGCGTCTGGCGAACCGGAACACGACCACCCCACTGTCCCGCCCGTGTTGACCTTGTACCTGGACCGCTTTGCCACCAACGCGCCCGTTGCCGGCGCCACCGTCGAGGTGGAAAGCGGGGCGTTCAAAGCCGTGGCCAAACAGGTGGAGGCGGGTGTGTACACCGTTGCAGGCCAGGTCTTTACGAAGCCAGGGCGTTACCCGCTGACGGTGTCGGTGCAGACCGACGACGGGGCTGATTTGCTCGAAGCTTCGCTGCAATACGAGGCGCCAAAGGCTTCGGCATCTACTTCTTCGCCTGAATCGGCCCCTGTCTGGCGCAAGTTGGGAGGCTGGGCCGCCGGTTTGGCCCTGGTGCTGATCATCGCTGGATGGGCATGGCGCCGCCGCCCAGGCACCTCACCGATTGAAGGCTGAGCTTATGAAGATATCTTTCACTCAAGCAGCACTGGCCATCATGGTCGCCGCACTGCTTTCGCCGATCGCACACGCCCATGGCGACGAAGACCACGGGGATGCCAAGCCCAAGGCCGTTGCCGTCGTTGGCGTGGTGTCGTCATCGGATGCCAGCGCACCTCAGCGCCAGCCTGATGGGAGCCTGTGGGTGCCCAAGGCTGTGCAGCATCGATTGGGCATCCAGACGCTGCTGGCGCAGGTTCAAAGCCATGCCGTGGCCGTTGAGTTGAACGGCCGCGTGCTGGCTGACCCGAATGCGGGCGGCCGTGTCCAGGCCACACAAGGTGGTCGCATCGAGCCCGGTCCTCAGGGCTTGCCGGTCTTGGGTCAGTCTGTGGCCAAAGGCCAGGTGCTCGCCTACCTGCGTCCCGCCACCAGCAGTCTGGACCGGGGCAATCAGCAGTCCGCACTGGCCGAGTTGGAGGCGCAATACGCTGTGGCCGAGCGCAAGCTGGCCCGCTATGAACAACTGGAAGGCGCGGTGCCGCAAAAGGACATCGAGGCCGCCAGGTATGAGCGCGATGCCCTCAAGAAGCGCCGCGCCGCCATCGGTGCCAGCGTGAGTGCCCCGGAGGCATTGTTGTCGCCCGTCAGTGGCACGGTGGTGTCATCCAGCGTGGTCATCGGCCAGGTGGTGGACGCCAAGGACGTGCTGTTTGAGGTGGTCAACCCCACACGCCTGGTGGTCGAGGCCTTGGCCTACGACGCGGCGCTCACCCAAGGGCTCAGCCATGCCAGTGCCGCCATCCCTGGCGGGACGCTGGCCTTGCAGTTCATGGGCGGTGGGCGCCAGTTGCGCGACCAGGCCATGCCTTTGTTGTTTCGGGTGACCCAGGCCGATGCGCCCGTGGCCATCGGGCAAACGCTCAAGGTGACCGCCAAGACCGCACGGGCCGTGCAAGGCGTGGCCGTGCCGCAAGCCGCGCTGAGCCGCAACGCTGCGGGTGACACGGTGGTCTGGCTGCACCAGACGCCTGAGCGCTTTGCCCCCAAGGTTGTACACACCCAGCCGCTGGATGCCCGCACCGTGGTGGTGACTTCGGGCCTGGGTGAGCACGATCGCATCGTGACCCAAGGTGCCAGCTTGCTGGCCCAAGTGCGCTGAGCGTCAACACACCAAGGGAACACCGTGTTCGATTTCCTCATTCACAGCAGCCTCAAGCAGCGGCTGATCGTTCTGGTCGTCTCCATGCTCCTGGTGCTCTACGGGGTGCTGACCGTGCGTCAGATGCCCGTGGATGTCTTCCCAGACCTTAACAAACCCACCGTCACCCTGATGACCGAAGCCGGTGGCATGGCCCCGGAAGAGGTCGAGCAGTTGGTGACCTTGCCGGTCGAGTCCAGCATGAATGGCATGCCGGGAGTGACCCGGGTGCGTTCGGTCTCGGGCATTGGCCTGTCCGTGGTCAACGTCGAGTTCGACTGGGGCACCGACATCTACCGCAATCGCCAGCAGGTCAACGAGCGGCTGAACCTGGTGCGTGACCAGTTGCCACCCGGCATCGTGCCGCAGTTGGGCCCGATCTCTTCCATCATGGGCGAGATCATGCTGATCGCCTTGCCAGCCGACCCGGCGCAAGTGAGCCCGATGCAGGTGCGCGAATACGCCGACTGGGTGATGCGGCCCCGCTTGCTGACCATCCCAGGCGTGGCCCAGGTCATCCCGATCGGTGGCGAAGTGCGCCAGTACCGCGTTGAGCTCAAGCCCGAGCAATTGATGGCCCTGGGCGTGGAGCGAGAAAAGCTGGCCACGGCCTTGCAGGATTTCGGCGCCAACACCAGTGGCGGCTTTCTGGAAGCCAACGGCCGCGAATACCTGATCCGCCAGATCGGGCGAACCAGCCGCATCGAGGATCTGCAAAACCTCGTGGTCACCGTGCGCAACGGGCAGCCCATCCTGCTCAAACAACTGGCGGACGTCAAAGTGGCTGCGGCCACCAAGCGAGGCGATGCCAGCTACAACGGCAAGCCCGCCGTCATTCTTTCCGTGCAGAAACAGCCCAGTGCCGATAGCGTGACCGTCACCCGGGCGGTGGAACAGGCCATGGGCGATCTGGCCAAAGCCCGCCCACATGGGCTGGCTGCACCGCAGTTCCTGTTCAAGCAGGCGGACTTCATCGAGCACTCGGTGAACAACGTCGAAGAGGCTTTGCGCGATGGCGCCATCTTGGTGGCCGTTGTGCTGTTCTTCTTCCTGCTCAATGTGCGCACCACGGTGATCTCGCTGATGGCCATCCCGCTGTCTCTGCTGGTGACCGCGCTGGTGTTCCACTACATGGGCCTGTCGATCAACACCATGACCCTGGGTGGGCTGGCCATTGCGATTGGTGAGCTGGTGGACGACGCCGTGGTGGGTGTGGAGAACGTGCTGCGCCGCCTGAGGCTCAACCAGGCCTTGCCCACACCGCGCCCGGTGATCGAGGTCATCGCGCATGCCACGCTGGAGGTGCGCTCGGCCATCGTGTACGCCACGCTGATCATCGTGCTGGTGTTCGTGCCCTTGTTCGTGTTGCCTGGTATCGAGGGCCGGTTGTTCACGCCGCTGGGCATGGCCTACATCGTGTCCATCCTGGCCAGCATGATTGTGTCGGTCACGCTCACGCCCGTGATGGCTTACTACCTCTTGCCCAAGCTCAAGCTGGAGGGCCATGGCGACAGCCCCTTGGTGCGCTGGCTCAAGCGCGGCGACACCCGCTTGCTGAACTGGTCCTTTCAGCACAGCCGCGTGCTGCTGTCGATCGCGGCTGTGGCTGTGGTGCTGGCAGGCGCGTCCATGGCCTGGATGCCGCGTGCCTTCCTGCCCCCGTTCAACGAGGGCACACTCACCGTCAGTTTGCTGCTTAACCCGGGCACCTCGTTGGCCGAGTCCAATCGCATTGGCACCATGGCCGAGCAGATCATGGCCGGCGTGCCGGAAGTGACACAGGTAGGCCGCCGCACAGGCCGAGCGGAGTTGGACGAGCACGCTGAAGGGGTGCACTCCTCCGAGATGGATGTGGACCTCAAGCCTTCAGCCCGTTCGCGGGAAGAAATCATCGCGGACCTGCGCACCCGCCTGGCGGTGTTACCCGCCGTCAGTAACGTGGGGCAACCCATCTCCCATCGCCTGGACCACCTCCTGTCCGGCGTGCGCGCCCAGATTGCGCTGAAGATCTATGGTGATGACTTGGACACCCTGCGTGGCCTGGCGGGTGACATGCAGTCCCGGCTCAGTCGCATCACAGGCATCACCGACCTGCAGATCGAAAAGCAGGTGCTGATCCCGCAGATCAAGATCCGCATCGACTACGACCAGGCCGCGCGCTTGGGGGTGGCGCCGGGCACTTTGCTGCGGTCCTTGCAAGAGATGATCGAAGGCGAGCGCATCACCCAGGTCGTGGAGGGCAATCGCCGTTTTGACCTGTTGGTGCGTTTGCCCGACAGCCAGCGCGGTGCGACCGACCTGGCCAACTTGCTGATCGAGACGCCCACCGGCCGGGTGCCACTGTCCCAACTGGCGCAGATCGAGGACGCCGACGGCCCCAACCAGATCAGCCGCGAGAACGCTCGCCGCCGCATCGTCATCTCGGCCAACACCGATGGTCGTGACTTGGCCGAGGTGGTCAAGGCCATCCGTGCGGAGATCGCATCCAAGCCTTTGCCTGAAGGCTACTTCACGGCCTTGGAAGGTCAGTTTCAGGCCCAGGAGCAAGCGGCCCAGCTCATGGCGCTGCTGGCAGCCATCTCGCTGGTGCTGATTTTCATGGTGCTGTACAGCCGTTACCGCTCGGTGGTGCTCACGGCCATCATCATGGGCAACATCCCACTGGCCCTGGTGGGCAGCGTGGTGGCTTTGTGGATCTCTGGGCAGGCCCTGTCGGTGGCGGCCCTGGTGGGCTTCATCACGCTCACAGGCATCGCCACGCGCAACGGCATCCTCAAGATCAGCCACTACATCAACCTGTGCGCGCTGGAGGGCGAGCAGTTCGGCCAACCCCTGATCGTGCGCGGTTCGTTGGAGCGGCTGACGCCGGTGCTGATGACAGCCCTGGTGGCGGCGTTCGCGCTGGTGCCGCTTCTGATGTCGGCCAACGCGCCCGGCAAGGAGGTGCTGCACCCCGTGGCTGTGGTGATCTTTGGCGGGCTGATCAGCTCGACGGTGCTGGACACCGTGCTCACCCCCTTGATGTTTTGGCTCTGGGGGCGCAAACCCCTGGCGCACCTGCTGAGCGCCCACTCGGGCGAGAGCTATTGACCGCGTTGAGGGCAACGCACTTTTGACCATGCACAGAAGGAAACTCATGATGAAAGCGATCAAAACCTTGACCCTGGCCTCGGGCTTGGCCTTGGGCCTTGCATTGGCCCCGTTGGCCCATGCGCACGACGATGCGTACCTGGACACGCTGACGGCGCCACATGGTGGCCAGTTGCGCATGGCAGGTAGCAGCCACTACGAGCTCGTGGTCGTCAAAGACAGCAAAGCGGCCAAAGACAACACCATCGTGGTCTACGTGACCGACCATGCTGGAACCAAAATCCCGACCGCTGGTGCGTCTGGCTCGGTCACGCTGCTGTCAGGCAAAACCAAGGTCAGCGCTGCGCTGGCGCCCGATGGCGACAACAAGCTGACGGGGCACGCGGTGTATGCCTCGCAGCCAGACTTGAAGGCTGTGGTCAAGATCAAGCTGGCCGGGCAAGACGAGCAGCAGGCGCGCTTCACGCCTTTGGCCCCTCGCGCTGACGATCACCATAACCATTGATGCAAATCAATTTGCGAACTGCCTACTTGCGCGGATCTCGCAACATGACGAAATCGTAATGTTGCGGTAATCCACCGGACGGTGCGGTGGCCTAAGCTGTTGCCCAGCACCCGAAGCATGTGAAGCGACATAGAGGATTCTCCCAAATCCATACTTTTGCAGGCTGACGAACAAGGAGCATGACATGCACACCCCCACGAAACTGATTTCCTCCCTGATGCTGGCTTTGGTCGCCATTGGTAACGCTTCGGCCCAAACCAAAGAAGAGGACCACAAGGCCCACCATCCCCAGGCTGCGGCCTCAGCAGTTGCACCGGTGCCATCCGCCGACATGGCCTCCAAGCCAGCCGGGATGGGCGGCATGGAGGGCATGCACGAGATGCACGACAAGCATCAAAAGGAGATGAAGAAGATCCACGGCACCAAGGACCCCGCCAAACGCCAGAAGCTCATGGACAAGCACATGAAAGAGATGCATGAGCACATGGACAAAAACGGCGGCATGGACAAGAGCGGCAATATGGGAATGATGGGCGCTCAAGGCATGGGAGCTTCTGCTCCTGGTGGCGACATGAAGCCGGGCATGGGCATGGGCTCCAAGATGGGTGCCAAGCCGATGCAGGACGCTGCAAGCAAGTAAGGCCGACGCGGCGTTGTGGTGGGGTGCCCGCCGCAACGTCTTCGCTTGTGCGCCCGTCAACCATCTGAACATCAGGAGTCGCTATGGACCATCAGCATGAACACGGCACGGGGCCTGAAGGCTCATCCGCATCGTTCTTCAAGAGCCCCGTGGGTGTCGCCGTGGCGATGCTGGCCTTGATCGCCGCTTTCTATGTCCTGCGTGAACACTGGCAACACGTGGCCGGTAGTTGGCCCTATCTGCTGCTGTTGGCATGCCCATTGATGCACGTCTTCCATGGACATGGCGGACATGGCGGGCACCACCACCACGAGCCAGGCAGTGCCCCGTCAGATCCAAACAAAAAAAATTGGTGAGCCCCATGGACCATCAACACGACCAGCAGCACGACTGCGAACCAGCCTCATTTTGGCGTTCACGCTATGGCGTGGGCTTGATCGTTCTGGGCAGTGTGGCGGGCTACTTCTTGTGGACCGAGCACCGCGCCCATCTGGCCGGTGCGCTGCCATTTGTGTTGCTGTTGGCTTGCCCCTTGATGCATGTGTTCATGCACCACGGACACGGTCATGGCCAACACGGCCCACATCAGCATGGCAGCACAGGTGAGCAAAACGATTCACCAGCGCCCAAAACTGGAGATCGGCCATGACGCATGACAACATGCCCGCTTACGGCCTGTGGGGGCTGGTGGCCCTCAATTCGGCCATCTTCATTGCCTTTGCCTTCAGCTTCTTCAAGCCGCAAACCACGAGGGATTGGCGCAGCTTCAGCGCGTTCTCGGCCTTCATCGTCGCCTTGTTTGTCGAGATGTATGGCTTTCCCCTGACCATCTATCTGCTGTCGGGGTGGTTGCAGGCGCGCTATCCCAAAGTCAACTTGCTGTCGCATGACGCGGGTCACCTGTGGTGGACGCTCACCGGTCAACATGGAGATCCCCACACAGACGGGGTTCACATGTTGAGCCTGGTCTTCATCGGCGGCGGCTTCTGGTTGCTGTCGGCCGCTTGGCGGGTGCTCTACCACGCACAGCGCCGTGGCTCGATGGCCAGCACAGGCCCTTACGGGCGCATCAGGCATCCGCAATACGTTGCTTTCGAGCTGATCATGTTTGGCTTCCTGCTTCAGTGGCCTACCGTACTGACCGTGCTGATGTTCCCGGTACTCACTGTGATGTACGTGCGCCTGTCTCTGACGGAGGAGAAGGACTCCGAACGCGCTTTTGGCTCGACCTGGCGCGACTATGCGGCGGTTACACCGCGCTTCCTGCCTCGCCTGCGCAGCCGCCTCGTAGGCTGATCAACAACAAGAAGAACTGGAATCACGATGACGTCCGAGCAACCCACCAGCAAAGAGCCCTCCGATCCCCATGCACACCATCACCACGGGGGGGACGCGGCTCACGGCCACGAGGGCCATCAACATGGTGAGCACGGTGAGCATCAGCACGGATCGGCGCACGAAGGCTGCGATCACGATCACGCTGCTGTGGCATCGGTTGCACCTGCGACGGCAAATCAGGCGTTGACCGATCCGGTGTGCGGCATGTCCGTCACGACGGCCTCACCGCACAAGCAGGAATACGCGGGCAGACCGTATTACTTTTGCAGCAGCAACTGCCTGGGTAAATTCAGCAAAGAGCCGCAGCGGTACATTGAGCCAAAGCCGAGTTCTGCGCAAGGCCATGCGCACCACCATGCGCCAACTGCGCCAGGTGCGCCGAGTGGCCCCGTCACCGCTGTAGCACCAGGCACGGTCTACACCTGCCCGATGCATCCCCAGATCCGCCAGGATCACCCCGGCAATTGCCCGATCTGTGGCATGAACCTGGAGCCCTTGCTGCCGACCGTGGGTGAAGAAGACAACCCCGAGTTGCGCTCGATGACGCAGCGCTTCTGGTTCTCGATGGTCTTGACCGTGCCTTTGCTGATGATGGCGATGCACGAGTTCTTCCCGTTTAATTTGGCTGCCTGGGTTGACGAGGTGGTCGATGGCTTGGCGACGCAGTTGGGCTGGCCGCACTTGCTCAAGGTCAGTTGGTCTCAATGTGTGCAAGCCTTGCTGGCCACACCTGTGGTGCTGTGGGCCGGTTGGCCCTTCTTTGCACGTGGTTGGCGCTCGTTCGTCACGTGGCAGCTCAACATGTTCAGCCTGATTGCGATTGGCATCGGGGCGGCCTACCTGTTCAGCGTCTATGCCATCTTGTTGCCCGAGTCGTTGCCTCAAGCCTTTTTGACCGAGCACGGCCTGCCGCTGTACTTTGAGGCTGCGGCTGTGATCGTGACCCTGGTCCTGCTGGGGCAGGTGCTGGAGTTGCGCGCTCGCTCGCGCACCAACTCCGCCATCAAGGATCTGCTGGGTCTGGCGGCCAACACGGCCATCCGCATCGGTGCAGATGGCGTGGAGGCCGAGGTGCCGCTGGAGCAAGTGGTGGTGGGTGACACCCTGCGGGTCAAGCCGGGTAGCAAGGTGCCGGTGGACGGGGTGGTGCTGGATGGCAAGTCCAGCATCGACGAGTCCATGATCACGGGCGAGCCCATTCCTGCCGAGAAGGTGCCGGGCAGCAAGGTCACGGGGGCCACGGTCAACCAGACTGGCTCGTTCACCATGCGGGCCGAGCGTGTCGGGTCTGAGACGCTGCTGGCCCGCATCGTTCAGATGGTGGCCGAAGCGGGGCGTTCACGTGCGCCCATCCAGAAGCTGGCCGATCAGGTCTCTGGCTGGTTTGTGCTGTCGGTGCTGGCCATTGCCCTGGTGGCCGCGCTGGTCTGGGCGGCATTCGGGCCTGCTCCTGCGCTGGCCAACGCGCTGCTGGTCGCTGTTTCGGTGTTGATCATTGCCTGCCCCTGTGCGCTGGGTCTGGCCACGCCCGTGTCCATCATCGTGGGTGTGGGGCGCGGGGCCAAAGAAGGCGTGCTCATCAAGGATGCCGAAGCCCTGGAGTTGATGGAAAAGGTCGATACCCTGGTGGTAGACAAGACTGGCACGCTCACCGAGGGCAAGCCCACGGTACAGACCGTGGTGGCCGCCGACGGGTTTGACAAACAGCAGGTGCTGGCCTGGGCTGCGAGCCTGGAAAAGCTCAGCGAACATCCCCTGGCCACCGCCATCGTGGGCCGCGCTCAAACCGATGGCGTGACGCTGTCGGCTGTGTCCGGCTTTGATGCGGTGACGGGGCAGGGCGTGCGCGGCGTCATTGACGGCCAAACCGTGTTGCTGGGCAACGCACGCTTGCTCGCATCCGCGCAGGTTGACACCTCGTCGGTTGACAAGGATGTGGAAGCCTTGCGCCTGCAAGGTCAGACCGTGATGTACCTGGCGGCAGGATCGAAGCTGGCGGGCTATGTGGGTGTGGCCGACGCCATCAAGGCGTCCACGGCGGAAGCGATTGCCATGCTCAAGGCCTCAGGCGTTCGCATTGTCATGCTCACGGGCGACAACCCAGTGACGGCCGCCGCCGTGGGCAAGCTCCTGGGGCTGGACGACGTCAAGGCGGGTGTGATGCCCGAAGACAAGTACAAGCACGTCAAGGCCTTGCAGGATCAAGGGCGCATTGTGGCCATGGCGGGCGATGGTGTGAACGACGCGCCTGCGCTGGCCCAGGCCAATGTCGGCATCGCCATGGGCACTGGCACCGATGTGGCCATGAGCAGCGCACGCATCGTGCTGGTCAAGGGCGACTTGCGCGGCATCGCCAAGGCGCGTGAATTGAGCCAGGCCACCATGCGCAACATCCGCCAGAACCTGTTCTTTGCCTTCATCTACAACTTCTTGGGCGTGCCGCTGGCCGCTGGCGTGCTGTATCCCTTCCTGGGCATCTTGCTCAGTCCCATCGTGGCCAGCGCGGCGATGGCACTGAGTTCGGTCTCTGTGATTGGCAATGCGCTTCGCCTGCGTTCGGCCAAGGTGTGAGACGCTGATGAGCGCCACCTTGAAACCCCGACAGTCCTCCAGGCTAGCAAAGGCTTCGGGAGTTGATCGCCAAGCTGTAGTGGTTGGAGAAGCCAAAGCCTTGACCAACATGGCCCATGCGCCCGACGCGCTTGCGACGGGCGAGCATCAAAGCCTGGCGGAGCAATTGTTTCGCTACCAGATCGACGTGGTTCAGCGCTCGATCCTGTTCATGGACACGCTGCGCCAGCGTGCCGACAACATGCTGGCCCACGAAGCGGCTGGGATGCCGCCCTTGCTGGATTTCGCGCACGAGGTGGTGCTGGACGCCAGACAGTTCGCTGTACCGGTGAACTACGCCTTGTTGCGCATCCTCCCCTCCAATGACGATGAGCCAACCAAGGTCTCGCCCGATCACCGGCCCATCCTGGTGGTGGACCCCCGTGCCGGTCATGGTCCTGGTATCGGCGGGTTCAAGCGCGACTCCGAAGTGGGCATGGCCTTGACCGATGGCCGGGCGGTTTATTTCGTAGTGTTTTTCCCCGAGCCTCGACCTGAGCAAACGCTGGCCGATGTCCACCACACCTTGCGCCGCTTCGTGGCAAAGGTGTGCGAGCTGCATGAGGGTGTGGCGCCGGCTCTGTACGGCAACTGCCAGGGTGGCTGGGCCGTGGCGCTGCTGGCCGCTGACTGCGAAGGCACCGCCGGGCCAGTGGTGATGAACGGCTCGCCACTGTCGTATTGGGCGGGGGCCTCTGACGTGAACCCCATGCGGCTGGCTGGGGCCTTTCTGGGCGGTGCCTGGTTGTCCCACTTCACATCGGACTTGGGCAATGGCCTTTTTGATGGCGCCTGGCTGGTGCAGAACTTCGAGAGCTTGAACCCGGCGCACTCGTATTTCACCAAGAACTACCAGTTGTTCTCTCAGGTGGACACGGAGCGTGAGCGCTTCCTGGATTTCGAGCGCTGGTGGAGCGGCTACTACTTCTTGAGCCGTGAAGAGATCAAGACCATCGTGGAGAACCTGTTCATCGGGGACCAGTTGGAACAAGGCCTGATGCGCATCTGCGAGCACTGTGTGGCCGACCTGCGCCGCATCCGTCACCCGGTGGTGATCTTTGCATCCAGCGCTGACAACATCACCCCGCCACATCAGGCGCTCAACTGGATTCCCGCTGTCTACCCCAGCACTCAGGCACTCAAGGATGCCGGGCAGCGTATCGTGTACCTGATCAATCGGCACGTGGGACACCTGGGCATCTTCGTGTCGGCCAGTGTCGCGCGTCATGAGCACCACGCGATCCTGCAGGAGTTGGAGCGCATCGAAACCCTGCCGCCCGGTCTTTACCAGATGGTCATTGACTCCGCTGATGAGTCAGAGGGGGCTCGCGGTGCGGCACGCGTGCATTACGAGGAGCGGCAGGTGGAGGATGTGCACTACGCCTACCCCAGGCAAGCCTTCGAGAAGGTGCGCCAGGTCTCGGAAATCAACGAGTCGGCCTATGCGAACTGGGTCAGCCCATGGGTGCGCACCTGGGCCAACCCTTGGGGTGCGGCCATCCAAAAGTGGATGCATCCCATGCGCGTGCAGCGCTATGCCTTTGCGACGGCGCTCAACCCATTGACCGCATCCCTCGCACCCTGGGCGGCCTGGGTCAAAGACAACAGACAGCCTGCTGAGCCCAGCAACGCATTCCTCAAAGCCCAGGTCCAAGCGGCCAAGGGCGTGGCCGATGTCATGGACAACGGGCGGCACCTGCGCGACGCCATGGGCGAGACCCTGTTCCAGCAGTACTTCTGCCAAGGCGTTCAAGACCTTTAACTCAACATTCCATTTGGAGCAATGACATGCGCAAGCTGATCGCCATCACGATGACCGCAGCGGCCCTGAGCCTGAGCGGTTGCGGCTACAACACCTTCCAAACCACCGACGAGCAGATCAAGGCAAGCTGGTCGGAGGTTGTGAACCAGTACCAGCGGCGAGCCGATCTGGTGCCCAACCTGGTCAACACGGTCAAGGGCGAGGCCAACTTCGAGCAGGGCACGCTGACCAAGGTGGTGGAGGCGCGTGCCAAGGCCACGTCCATCCAGGCCACGCCGGAGCTGGTCAACGACCCGCAAGCCTTCCAGAAATTCCAGCAGGCCCAAGGCGAGTTGTCTGGCGCCTTGTCTCGCTTGCTGGTGGTGACCGAGAACTACCCGACACTGCGCGCGAACCAGGGCTTTCGGGATTTGCAGGCTCAGCTGGAAGGCACGGAAAACCGCATCACCGTGGCGCGCAATCGCTACATCAAGTCGGTCCAGGACTACAACGTGACGGTGCGCACCTTCCCCTCGAACCTCACGGCCATGGTCATGGGCTACAAGGAAAAGCCCAACTTCGCCGTCGAGAACGAAAAGGAAATCTCCAAGCCGCCCGCTGTGGACTTTGGCGCTGCGGCCGGGGCGTCGAAGTGACACCCACCATGGCAAGGGCGCTGCTGCTTGCCATCTCGCTCTGGTGGTCGGCGCTGGCCGGTGCGCAAGTGCCCGTGCCGCCCCTGAGCGGGCGCGTGGTTGATCAAACCAGCACACTGAGCGCTGAGCAACAAGCCAGCTTGAGCCAAACGCTGCAAGCCTTTGAGACCCGAAAAGGCTCCCAATTGGCTGTGCTGATCGTGCCCACCACGGCGCCTGAGCCCATCGAGCAGTTCGCCTTGCGTGTGGCCGAGCAGTGGAAGATCGGGCGCAAGAAAGTGGACGATGGCGCCATCCTGGTGGTGGCCAAAGAAGACCGCACCTTGCGCATCGAGGTTGGCTACGGCCTGGAGGGCGCGCTCAACGACGCGACGTCCAAGCGCATCATCAGTGAGGTCATCGTGCCACGCTTCAAGCAACAGGATTTTGCGGGTGGCATCGCTGCGGGCGTCGATCAGATCATCCGCGTGGTCGATGGTGAACCTCTGCCTGCCCCCCAGGAGCGGCCCGACCAGGGGGCCAACGATGTGCAGCAGTTCGCACCCGTGGCGATCATCCTGGCGCTGGGCTTGGGCAGCATCTTGCGCGCCTGGCTGGGCCGCTTGCCCGGTGCCTTGGTCACAGGAGGCGTGGTGGCTGGGGTGACCTGGTTCATGGCGGGCGCATTGTCATTGGCCTTGGCAGCCGGGGTCATCTCACTGGTCTTCACGCTGGCTGGGGGCATGGGCTTGCTGGCGGCCATGGGCGGGCGCGGTCATCGAGGCTATGGCGGCGGCGGGGGCTTTGGAGGTGGTGGCGGTGGTTTCGGCGGCGGCGGTGCGTCAGGGAGATGGTGATGAGCAAACTCTCCAGGATCGTGTCGCACATGACGACCACACGCGGGTGTGTCCACCGGGCCTTTCCGCCCAAGTCCATGCACGCCATCGAGCAGGCGATCAAGGCAGCCGAAGTCGGCCATGCAGGCGAAATTCGCTTTGTGGTGGAAGGCGCACTCGATGGCTTACCTCTGCTGAGAGGTCAGTCCGCGCGTGAGCGGGCCATCGAGGTCTTCTCGCTGTTGGGCATCTGGGACACCGAGCACAACAGCGGTGTGCTGATCTACCTGTTGCTGGCCGATCGGCGCGTCGAAATCGTGGCCGATCGGGGCATCCATGCCCGCGTCGGACCAGGCGGTTGGGAGGCGCTGTGTCGGGACATGGAGGCTGCGTTTCGCAGCGACCAATACGAACAAGGCGCCATCACCTGCATTGGTGCGGTGGCGCAGCACCTTTCTCGGCATTTTCCTTCGCACGGACAACATGCCCACAATGAACTACCGGACGCGCCAGTGGTCCTGTGAGGACACGTTCAGTGTTGATTTGGCCATCATCCACAGCAGCATCCACCCTTGGCTTTGCCGGTGCTGCCACAGCCGCCAGATGGCTTGCCCTGCACAGGCAAGGCTGAGGTGGACAGCTTGGCCGGGTAGCCTGCCGCATTCAGGGCTGAGATGAGGGGCAGGCCATCGGTGGCCAAAGCACCGCTCACCTTGACGTGGCCGGACTGCAGGCTCACGTCCACGTGCTGCACGCCGCTCAGTGTCTGCAGTGCCTGAGTGACGTGCTTGACGCACGAGCCGCAACTCATGCCCTGGACTTCAAGATCGATGGTGTTCATGTTCAGGCTCCAATAGAAAGGGGAAAGGACGTTGTCCGGTAGATCAGCGGTAGCTTTGGTACACCGTGCTGCGGCCATCTGCTTGGACCAGCAACACATCATGGGGAACCAAACGGTTGCCATAGGCTGGACCATCCATGCCTGGCGACCCCACTGGCATGCCGGGCACCGTCAGGCCAACAGCACGGGGTTTTTCTTTCAGCAAGCGCTGGACATCGCGTGCAGGGACATGCCCCTCCAGCGCGTAGCCGCCGACGCTGGCCGTGTGGCAGGAGCCCAGCTTGTCGGGGATGCCCAGGCGCTTGCGCGCGCCGACGTTGCCTGTCTCATGCACTCGGACAACGAAGCCGGCTTTTTCCATGTGGGCAACCCAGTCCTTGCAGCACCCGCATTGGGGGTCTTTCCATACTTCGACGATCGGGCCATCAGGCTGGGCCCAGGCGCCCACTGTGGCGAGGACCAATGCGCCCACCAACCACTGGCGGCGTTGCAATCCGACAAATCTGTGCATGCTGGATCTCCTGTTTGCTGGCGGCTTCGAAGCTGCGGATGGACACTGCAGGCTCTTCGGGCAGCATCCACGCGTCAGCACATTTGCAGGATAGGCTCGCGTAGTTATCTGCAGCATGACGCTGACATTACATTTGCTTCATGCAGGACCAACTTCCAGAAACCTCCAATGTCCAGGGCGAATTAGGGCGCATGCAATTGGCATGGCTGGCTGCCGCCATCCTGGTGGTGTCCACGGGTTATGGGGCCTTGATGCCTTTGCTGCCGACCTGGCTGGCGCTGGCCAGGCCTGATGCTGCAGCCAGTGACATCGCCGACCATGTGGGGTTCATCACAGGGGTGTATGCGTTCGGAGTATTAATGGGGGCACCTTTTTGGGGACTGGTCTCTGACCGCGTGGGGCGCAAGCCGATCCTGATCATGGGCTTGGCGGGCTATGTGGCGAGCCTGCTCTTGTTGCTGGCGCCATCGTTGGCGGGGCTGTCGGGGTTGTATGCCTTGCGGTGCACCAGCGGTTTCTTTGTTGCGGCAGTCATTCCCGTGGTGTCTGCCTTGATCGCGGAGCACACTCGGCCATGGCAGCGTGCACGTCGCTTCGCCTGGCTCGGTGCCGTGTCGCTGATCGGATTCCTGTTTGGCCCGTGGTTGAACGCGGCGGCCGACTGGATCAGCCAGGGTGCCTTGCGCGGGATATCGGCGCCCCAGGTCGTGGTGGTGCTCTCGGCTTTGCTGGGTGCTGCGACGATGGCAGGGCAGATCTGGACCTTGCCTCATTCGCCCAAGACACCGCCATCGTCCAGGCCTGAGCATGTCAGTGACAAGGCCGAAGGCTTCGCTGCGCTGTGTGGGCTCGACACCTTGGTCATGTTTGCTTTGTCGGGGTTTGAGGTCGGCATCATGTTGCAAGGTCAGCAGCATCCCGATCTGAGCTCGCGCCAGGTGTCGATGATGTTTGCCGAATGCAGCCTGGTGATGCTGGGCGTCAATGCCGTGCTGTTTTTCTCTGAACTGCTGGAGCGGACCCCGCCGCGCAAACTCATCTGCGTCGGGCTGTTGCTGGCCATCACCGGTTTGGCCTTGCTTGCCTGGCATCGGGCCGAGGCCTGGATGTACCTGGGCGTCAGCCTGACCTCGGCTGGCACAGGCCTGGTGCTGCCCGTGATCGCCTATGTCGCGGCGGGCGCCGAGCGTGACAGGCTGGGTGTCACGATGGGGGGGCTGGCCGCCGCCAGCAGCGTGGGCCAGATCGTGGGTTCGGCTGTCGGTGGATGGCTGTTCGGTGTTGCTGCCCAGCACAGCTATGGTTGGCTGACGGCGCCATTGGTGGCGATACTGGCGTTGGTGCTGCTGCGCCCAGCCTTGTGGGCGCGCCAACCATCCCCGCAGCTACAACCATAGCCACCTGCTTGATCACATGCATGACACCCTGACCGTCCTGATCGACCATTGGAAGAGCGATCCGCACAGCACCTACAACACCTGGTTTCTGTGGGAGGAGCGGCTCAAGAACTTCCGCTCGATCCGCCGAGGCATCGGACAGGTGGTTCGCGACATCGATGCAGGTACTTTCGGCAATGCCTACCGAGGCTCGTCTCTGGAGACGGTGGTGGGCTCAGTGGCCGAACAGCGCCAGATTTTCAAGGGGGCTGACCACGCCTTCCTGTGGAAACCCAAGCTGCGCATTCCCGACATCTATGAAAACGCGGCCAACCAAAAGGCCTTTGCCCGTTTGCTCGACGCCTGTGATTGCTGTGACACGATCGAATCGATCATCGAGGCGATTCAGCGCATCGATGCACTGCAGATCAAAGGCCTGGGGCCTGCTGTGGCCAACCTCCTGTACTTCATTCACCCCACGCTGGTTTCACCCTTCAACACCGCGATTGTCCGAGGCTACAACGCGGTGACGGGGGCCAATGTCAAACTTGGGCGATGGGACCATTACCTGTCCATGCGAGAGGGCTTGGTTCGGATCAACCAGGCGCACCGTCAACAACTGTCCAATGACCTGGGTGCGCTGGCCGGTTTGATGTTCGATGTGGGCAATGGACGGTATGCCGCGCCGCCCAGGTTGGATGACCCGGATGCCATGTCGCAATCCAGAGCACTTTGGGAAGCCGATCTCAACAAGGTTCGCGAGGAATCGTCCGCTGCGCAAAAGCAGTGGCTGCGTGATGCGGAAAGCGATGCCACCCACACCGACATCCAGGGACGATTGAGGGACCTGGGTCTGGCCTTGGGCTTTGATGTCTGGATCGCCTCCAATGACCGCGGCCGCACCTACGGCGGCGGGCGCCTGGGCGATGGCTGCCTGGCCGATCTGCCCGTGAACGTCAGCACGCGAGGTGATGCGGTTCGCCTCATTGACGTGATCTGGCTGGAGAAGGGGGCCGCCAGCGTGGCGGCGGCTTTTGAGGTGGAGCACTCCACGTCCATCTACTCGGGGATCGTGCGCATGCTGGATCTGGCCCTGGGGAGTGATGTGGGGGCATCCAGTGTCCTGTTTCTTGTCGCTCCCGACAGCCGACGCGACGAAGTCAAACAACAGTTGGCCAGACCTGCGTTCAGCCGAGTATCCGAGTTGGGGATCCGCTACCTGCCGTACGGTGAGTTGCAGAAGCACCGAGATGCCATTGCCCGATTCGGTTCGGGGATCAAGCCGATCATCGACATCTCGCAGAGGCTGTAGCACGTGGTCGATTGATGATCACGTCGGTTGCACAGCTTTGCTGTGCCGAAAGCTTTTGAGCCAATCGTTGAGCGCGTAGATTTGGATGACCGTGTTGACCGCTTGCAGTCCCATCAGTCCGTACTGATGCAGATCGACATAGACGAACATCAAACTGATGTTGCCAACGATCCAGCAGGCATATCCCGCGGGATTTTTCTTGGCAATGAGAAGCTGGCCGGACAGGCCCATGAGGATGATGAGGGGTTGCAGCCAATCCATGCGGGTCTCCAAAGCATGGGCCGATTCTGGGTTTTCCTCTGATTGAGAGTGGGGGGATCAACGTGCGAAAGACGTGTGGTCTTACATGTCATTTTGGTCATGGTCCGGTCATGAGCGTGGCGAACGCTCGTTGAGCAGTGACTACATTGCAAAAATGTAATTTGCGGGTCAGGTTGCTGTGATCCTGGCTGCATAGGATGCAGTCTCAAGGTAATGCCTTGCTGGTTGATGCTGGCGGGTGTGCCGTTGAGGTGGCGTGTGCTGAGCCAAGCCACAAAGCGAAGCGCTCATGCCTCGGTATTCGGAGAATCATCATGAAACGCCTTTCCGTCATTTTTGCAAGCCTGCTTGTTAGTTTGTGCTCTGTGGGGGCATGGGCCCGCCCTGACCATGAGCCACCCAAGCGTCACGCCGAGCGCGACACATCTGCCATCGCTGAAAACTTTCGCATTGGCGTTGACCGAACCATCACGGTTGAGCCAGGTGCGACTCGGTGGGTGAATGTCCGGCGGGCGGAGGTGATTCGGTTCGTTGTGAAGCCCGCTGGTGGCACACCTGATGAATTCATTCGTCGCATGGACGTTTTGTCAAACCAGCCCTATCCGCTGTCGAAGTTGGCACCAGAAGGGTTGGCGTCAGGTCTTGCCAACGTGATGGTGTACGTGGCACCGGATCGCCTTTCCCGGCGTTGAGTTAGATGCGGTCAACTTTTACGAGGGCTGTCATGTTTTTGAATTCTCGTGCGGCAATGAAATCAGCCGTTTGTGCGCTGATGTTTGCCTCATTGGCAACAGCATCAGTCGGGGCCATTGCGCAATCCCAATCACAGGCCATAGCCAATGACATGGAGAGGGCAAGGCTTCAACAGGCTGATCCTGCCAACACATTGGCGAGCGTGCCCATGGTTGTCTATCGCTCTGCACTGGCTGGCGTGCGTCGTCTGGCGAGCCCAGAAGTCAACGATTGGAGGCAAAGCAACGCGATGGTCAACAAAAACTCAGGCGGCAGAGCACCAGAGTCCGGTGGCTATGCTCGTCCGGACCAAGTAACAGGTGGCGCGATGACGCCGTCGGAGGCGCCTCATCAAGGGCATCGGGGAAAGTGAACATGCGGATGAATCTTTTGCTGTCTTCGCGCACTGGCGCCTTGTTGCTGTCTGCCAGTGTCGTCGTGCTGGGTGGGTGCTCGACGTTTGAGCCTGATGGCGGCTTTGCACCGGTTCAGCGCGAGACGCAGTTGAGAACAGGGCTCAAAGCGCAGTGGCTCAGAAGTGACGCCGAGCAAACCAGTGCGCGTCAGGAGGTTTCCGCGCTGTTGTCCAAGACGTTATCTGTAGACGATGCGGTGCAGGTGGCTTTGCTCAACAACAGGGGCTTGCAAGCCGCCTATGCTGAACTGGGGGTGTCTGAAGCCGATTTGGTCCAGGCGTCTCGACTGCCCAACCCCAGCATTTCATTTGGTCGCCTACGACGAGGTGATGAGGTCGAGTTTGATCATGGTCTGCAGTTCAATCTGGCTAGGATGTTGACTGCACCGCTGGTCTCCGGGATTGAGGCCAGGCGGTTTGAACAAACGCGCCGAATCGCAACCCTGGAGACCTTGAGCTTGGTCTTTGAAACACGCAAGGCGTGGTTCAACGCTGTGGCTGCCAAGGAGGCGGTGCGATATGCGCAGCAGGTTTTGCAGTCAGCAGAGATCGGTGAAGAGTTGGCGTCTCGCATGGCCGCTGCAGGCAATTGGAGCAAACTGGATCACGCACGGGAGCAGGGGTTCTATGCTGACGCAGCGCTGGGTCTTGCCCGTACAACGCAAGCTGAGCTCAATGCACGCGAGAAGTTGACCCGCTTGATGGGTGTGTGGGGTGAACAGCTGAGTTTCAACTTGCCTGATCGCTTGCCCGAGCTGCCCAAAATGCCGACCGATCAGCCTGACGTCGAACAGGTCGGCATGGCTCAGCGCCTGGACGTGCAGGCAATGAAGGCCCAAAGCGAAGGCCTGGCGCGCAACCTGGGGCTGAGCAAAGTCACACGCTTTTTGAACGTGCTGGAGTTGGGCGCGGTCAGCAACACGTCCAACGCGGCGCTGACGCAACGTGGCTACGTTGTCAGCCTAGAGGTGCCCTTGTTTGACTGGGGCAGTGCGCGAACGGCAAAGGCCGAAGCGATGTACATGCAATCGGTTGACCGCCTGTCGCAGACGGCTGTCAATGCCCGCTCTGAGATCCGGCAGTCCTATGCGGCCTATCGGTCCAGCTATGACATCGCACGTCACTACAAGGATGAGGTCGTACCCAATCGCAAGCGGGTTTCGGAAGAAAACCAGCTTCGCTACAACGGCATGTTCATTGGTGTTTTTGATCTGCTGGCGGATGCCCGCTCGCAGGTGATGGCCGTCAACGGCTACATCGATGCATTAAGGGATTTCTGGTTGGCTCAAAGTGACATGCAGTTGGCGCTGGTTGGGCCTCCGCCTTTGAGCAGCTCGGCAGCAAGCGTGTCATCGACCGCGGCAAGTAATTGAACAGATCAAGATTTGACGGAGTACATCCATGGATGACAGGAGACGTTTTCTACAAGGCTTGGGGCTCGCTGGCGGGGCGGTCGCGGCCAGTGCGGTCAGTCGAGTCGCCATGGCCGCCCTGCCGGAGCCCATGTCTCAGTCCTCGCCAGAGACCATGCCTCCGCTTGTGCCCAACAGCGGTCGACCTTACAACCCCGTGGTCACGCTCAACGGTTGGACGTTGCCATGGCGCATGAAGGATGGTGTCAAGGAGTTCCACCTTGTGGCCGAGCCCGTCGTGCGTGAACTGGCTCCGGGGACGAGGGCTCACCTGTGGGGGTACAACGGACAGTCTCCTGGTCCGACCATCGAAGTGGTGGAAGGAGACAGGGTGCGCGTCTTTGTGACGAACAAGCTGCCGGAGCACACGACCATCCATTGGCATGGTCAGCGTCTGCCCAACGGGATGGATGGGGTCGGTGGGTTGAATCAACCGACGATTCAACCGGGAAAGACTTTCGTCTATGAGTTCGTGGCCCGGCGCCCCGGCACGTTCATGTACCACCCTCATGCCGATGAGATGACGCAGATGGCCATGGGCATGATGGGCTTTTGGGTCACCCATCCCAAAAGCAAACACCCATTGATTGACGACGTTCAGCGGGATTACTGTTTCTTGCTCAATGCCTATGACATCGATCCGGGGAGTTACACCCCCAAGATCATGACGATGTTGAATCAGAACTTGTGGACTTGGAACAGCCGCATGTTTCCGGGGATTTCGCCATTGGTCGCGCGCAAGAACGACAAGGTGCGCATCCGCATCGGCAACCTGACGATGACCAACCATCCCATCCATTTGCATGGGCACGAGTTCCTGGTCACAGGCACGGACGGTGGCCCGACACCCAAGTCCACCCGGTGGTACGAGGTGACCACCGACGTGGCCGTGGGGCAAATGAGGCAAATCGAGTTTCTGGCTGACGAGGAGGGTGATTGGGCATTTCATTGCCACAAAAGCCACCACACCATGAACGCGATGGGACACGATGTGCCAACGATGATCGGCGTAGACCACAAAGACGTGTCCAAGCGGATCACGCAGCTGATCCCCGACTACATGGTGATGGGTGAGCGTGGCATGGCAGACATGGCAGAAATGGAAATGCCCTTGCCAGACAACACGACCCCCATGATGACGGGGCAGGGCCCCTACGGGTCTGTGGAGATGGGCGGCATGTTCTCAATGGTCAAGGTGCGCAAAGACCAAAAGCCCGGGGACTACAAGGACCCCGGTTGGTTCAAGCCGCCAGCAGGATCAGTGGCCTATGAATGGTCAGGACAGTTGAGCGAGCCTGTTCGAGAAACGCCCACACCCCCCAAGACTCCAGCCAGTATCGACCTTCAGGTTCGCAAACCGACGGGGCATGCAGGTCATTGATTCAACTTCAACTCTTTTAACCTCAAGGACTTGATCATGCATTTGAAGAAAATCTGGTTGTTGCTGCCGCTTCTTGTCGCCAGCAATCTGAGCATGGCCGACACAGCTCAGGGCGCGCATCACCAAGACGCAGGCCATGCGCATGGCAGTGACGATGCTTCGGAGTATGCGGCCATCGGTCAACCTGGAATGGCCAGCCAAGCCACACGCACGCTGACCATTGAGATGAGCGATGGCATGCGTTTTACACCGGCTGAGATTCAGGTGAAGAAAAACGAAACCGTGCGCTTTGTGGTGAAGAACGCAGGGACGCTCAAGCACGAGATGGTGCTGGGGACCACGGCAGAACTCAAATCGCACTACGCCTTGATGCTCAAGAACCCTCAAATGGAACATGCCGATCCCAACATGATCACGTTGCCCCCTGGTCAAACGGGTGAAATCATCTGGACGTTTTCCAAAGCGGGCATTGTCGATTTCGCATGTCTTCAGCCGGGGCATTTCGACGCGGGCATGAAGGGGCGTGTCAACGTTGTCGGTGCACCTGCCTCACAGGCAACCCATCAGCACTGAGCCCGTTCATTGCTGACTGCAGGCGCAGTTTGCACATTCTTTTTTACTCAAAGGACCGACATGAAAAAGACCTACACCCATCTGGCTCGCGCAACCTTGTTGGCGGCGCTGGCTTACTCATTGACGGGAGCACAGGCGGCCGATCACATGGCTGGACATGGCATGCCCCAGGCCACAGCGATGGCTTCTGGCGCTGGCGCAGAGTCTGACGCCATGGCGTTGACTGAAGGCGTGATCCGCAAGGTCGATGCGTCGACCAAGAAGATCACCATCAAGCATGAGGAAATCAAGAACCTGGAGATGCCGGGCATGACCATGGTGTTCCAGGTCAAGGACGAGTCGTTGTTGAACACGGTCAAAGCCGGTGACAAGGTCAAATTTCGCGCGGAAAGACAGGCTGGTGCGCTTGTCGTGGTTCGCCTTGAAGTGATGCCATGAGTGGTTGAGGCGGTTCGTGAGTTCACGGCCCGCCGTCATGACTTGCTTTGTGGTTCGAGGCCTAGATCGTAATGTGGTGAAGGGCGTTGACGATTTTTGTTACAGGAGATCACGATGGCCAAACACATGTCCTTGATTCTTTGGGGCGGGGTGTCGTTTTTGAGCGCATGCGCTTCGCTTGAACGTGAGGCTGGCGATTACCAAGCCGGATGGCGGCGTGCACAAGTGCTGGAAATCGTCCGCGCTGGCACCGTGACGCCGTCAGCCATCAAAGACTGCCAAACGATGTTGCCACCTGGTGCTTCCTACGCCCAGTTTGCAGTCGTGTCCTACAGCTTCGGAGGGGATCCCAATCTGAGAAAGAAAATCGCTGTCGGCATCCCCGCAGCTGACCGGGGGCTGGAGGTTGGCGCCTGGGTGTCAGTGAACGTTGTGGATTGCGTGTTGCCGCTCAAGCGGCTGACGCCAGCATGAGCGGCATCGGACATGGTTTGAACTCTTCGGGCGCAGACATGAGATCAAATTTCGGTTCTGCGTCATTGGTGACGCAATAGCAGACTTGACTCGAATTTGAATAGACACAATGTTCAGAAAGACCATTATTCCCATTGAGCGTGAGCCTGGCCTTGCCGGTCAAAAAAATTCGCCACTCAAGGCAATCGAGAAGAAGGAATTGACGACTGATCGGGTGGGTGTTTTTCATGTTCCGCAAGGCAATACCACTCGCGGAGTAAACGCATATATTGTCAAATACTTGTTGGCTCATGCGCGGAGCCGTGGCTGGAAGCGGTTGCTTGACATCCCGTGTGGGAATGGTTTATTCGCTCAGACTGTTAAAATGCATGTCGGTATGGATGTTTTGGGGGCTGATATATTGCTCGATCCAAAGTATCTGTCGGAGAAGTTTTATCAGAGAATCGATGCGGCATCTCCATGCATCGATCAAGGCAAGCATCCGAATTTTGATGTCGTTACATGCATCAGCGGCATCATGGAATTTGGAAATACGTCGAGGTTCTTGGATTTTTGTCACGAAAACCTGGCTGACGGTGGAGGGCTGATTGTTTCAAACGACAGCGTGCAAACCCTGCAAGATAGAATCATGTTCTTTTTTTTGGGTAGAACCAGAAGGCAAAAGCTTCTTCGTTTGCAAGGGGAGAATATATGGAATTTATTCCCATTGGGCATGATGATCCGGTTGTTGCAGGACTCAGGATTCAAAGTGGAGGGGATTGAGTATTTTGTTGGCAAGAGAAGAAATTATTGGATGTTACTTCCTTCTGTTTTTTTGTATCCCTTTCAACTTGCTTATATTGTTTTTTCTGGGTTTGCAGAAAAGTACAATTTGAAGGGTGATTTGAAATTTAAAATGTATCCATTCCGCTCAATGTATTGCACGCACTATGTGGTGGTTTGTCGGAAATCATCCGATATTTGATGCCGCTTGAAAGGAGCTCCAGCGCTGTTTGTCACGTTGGCGAGGCAACATCAAATCAGAGGATCGCCCTCGTCTTGCTGAAGCCATGTTTGGCCCTGTTAATCCGAATTTGAGCTCGTTTTTTCGATCGGCGCTAATGCCGTCTAGCCTCAATCTGGTCATATCAGTGCCCTATCCTCGGTCAGTGCTCATTTGTGCAGACCCTCCCTAGCCGAATTGGTCGGGCTCTCGGTGACCGGCGAGTGCTTCGCACGCGAGAGGCTCTTCGTCACGCACTCCTGGCACCGCTTGTCGAACGCCGGTGGGATGGCATTGACATCCAGTTGCTGTGCCAACGCGCTAATATTGGCGGGTGAACCTTTTACTTGTATTTTCCATCAAAGAGGTCTGCTCATGGGAGGTTTTGGAGGCCTGCATACGGCACTACGTGAGCAGGCATCATTTTCATCGTTGGCGCAGTCGGGGCAGGCGGACTGTTCTCCATGTGCACGAACAGCGGCAGGTCTTTCAGGCGATGCTGGGGCGCCGATCCGGCCATTTCGTGCAAGACCGTTTTCGAGAACTTCTCGTTGAGTTGGTGTTCGAGGCGCGCGTGATTGGTTACCGGCGTTTATGAAAGACCCAGGCAAAGGCCCACTATCTTGGCGGCGTCTTGTTCCAGCTTCTTGTTTGGTGGCTGCAATCCAATCGTGTCTAGCAAGCAAGCGCGATCGAAATGCATTTTCATGCGTTGAGTCGATCTTTGCTGCAAGGCCATCCACGTTCAACCTGATTTGCCTGTGATGGTGAGCGCCAGGATTCGCTGATGGTGTGCGACAAGTCAAGGCGCAGATATGTCTTGATGATCATGGTGGTGATGACCTGCCATGGCGTCAGCGCCATGATCAGACAGTTGTGCATCAAACCAAGTAGTGTGCAGTGCCTCCACCAGCCTGACATTGGTCGTGCTGAAGCGCAGCTCCGCACCACCGACCACATCCTGATATGAAATGGCGATCTGCCCTGGTTTGGCGGTCTTGAGTTCAGTTAGGCCAGGCATCTCGCTGCCATGGATGTGTGTCGGTCCTGAGAAATCGCCCTTGAGGAACTGGGCCTGGATCTCATGCAGGTGTTCTCGTACGTAAGTGACTTGCGGTGTGTCGGTCATGCTTTTTGCAACCACGCGCTGAATACCGCCTTCGGCTGTTTTTGTGAAAATGTGCGTTGTTGCCTTCAGGCTGAAAGGCATCACATCTGCGCCGAGCCTGCCCACCTCTGCCTGCCGCTTGCTGTCAGCCGCGCAGGACAGCAGCGGTAGCAGGATGAGCACTGCTAGGGCAGTGCGTCGAAATAGGTCGATCATGAATGGGCCTTGACGTGATGAAAATGCGCCATGGTGTCGCAGCATGCGGGTGACTTCATGTGATTTCGGTCATATGCGTGACGCCGACTCTTTGAATCGCAAGGTCATGCCTTCACGTTCGATGATGCCTTCTCGCACCATCGTGGCCAGTGTTCGGTACAGCGCTTCATGCGACAGGCCCAACTCACGCGCAAGTTCCTTGAACGTACCGGGCAAGGTGACTTCGCACCGATCGCCTCGTCCCTCTGAATAAAGCAAATGCCGAATCCGTTCCGCCGCATTCTTTAAGGACAGCCGCTCGACGCGGGTGCGGGCCGTGCGCAACTGCCGAGCAAGCAGGGCCATCCATTCACGCGACAGCGTGACATCTGATGCCAAGTGGTTTCGCATAGCCGGGGCTAGAAATTGAAGCAACTCGCTCGACTCGTTTGCGATGGCGTCGCAGTGGTAGCAATCGCTGTCCAGCGAGGCCTCGGCGAAGAACTCGCCGGGCCGAGCTTCGTGGAGCGAGACCTCTTCACCGGCTCGCCCATACCTCACCAGGCGAACAGAACCTGAGACAAGAAAGTACACCGCACGGGCGGGCTGTCCGGCGTGAAATACCGTGACGCCGGCATCGCACGAGATGACGGTACCGGCAACGCTCAAGGCCGCAGGCAGGCCTGTTGCAATCACTTGCTGCTCGGGAACCTCGCGCATAAAGCGTGCTCAATGATTGTGTTGGTGGTGGATGTCTGGGAAGTGCACATGGCTGTGCTTCAGCTTGCTGTGACGATGCGCGTGTGCATGAGGCTCTGTACCATCCCATTCGAACTCATGCAGGTGCTGGTGATGCACATCGTGTCGATGCGGGTGGACATGAGACAGATCGGTGTGCTCGTGTTCGTGCACATGCTGTTCGGTGAGGTGCAGGGCAACTCCCACCGCCATCAGCGTGGCCGCCACCCAGAACGCGGCGCTGGTGGGTTCTCCCAACATCACGACTGACAGCGCCGCCCCAACGAACGGCGCTGTCGAAAAATAGGCGCCCGTGCGGGCCGCACCCAGGCCGCGCAAGGCCAGCACAAACAGCACCAGACTCATGCCATAGCCTAAAAAGCCAATCAGCATGGCCGATGACAAGAACCCGGTATGAGGCCATGTGGCGCCCAGCGCCAAGCCCAATGCGGTGTTGACACTGCCAGCCACCAGGCCTTTGCTGCCCGCAATGAACAAGGCATCAGATGCGGACACCTTGCGCGTGAGGTTGTTGTCGATCGCCCACGCGAGGCAGGCACTCGCCAAAGCCCATGGGCCGAGGCCGATTGCCAACGTCCCGCCTGCTGGCCAAGCCAGCACGGCGCCCCCGATCACAATCAGCACCATGCCCAACACGATGCGGCGATCGGTGTTCTCACGAAACACCATCCACGCCAGCACGGCGGTCAGCACCGACTCCAGGTTCAGCAATAGAGACGCTGTGGCCGCAGTGGTGTGTTCAAGACCGACCATGAGCATCAGCGGACCGAGCACGCCGCCAAAAGCGATGGCTCCAAGCAGCCAGGGCCACTCGTGGCTTGGTATGCCGGGCGATTGCCAACCTTTGTCACGTACCAGTCGAACCAGCGTCAAACCCAGGCCGCTGCCCAGATAGAGCAAGCCGGCCAGCAAAACGGGCGACGAGGTGATCCTGCCTGCGCCGATGAGTTGCTTGGCGAAAGGGGTGCTGGCGCCAAACAGGATGGCTGCACCCAAAGCAGGCCAGGCTGCGCGGTGCAGCCCGTTCATGTTGACCGCTTTCTGCACATGCAGTAGATGAACTGCTGCTCGGTACCAAAGGGGGGGTGGTGCACCTGCTCTTCGTGGGCCAGCAGGGTGAAGACCTCTCCGAACTCGGCGTGCAATTCGTCTGGTGCGTAACGCATGACTGGCAGGCCACTGCACTGTGTCGGCCCCTCGCTGCCAAACGTGGCCATGATGACGTGGCCACCCGGCTTGAGCGCACGCAAGACCTGCTCGACATATGCCTCACGGTCTGCCTGCGTCGTCAGAAAGTGGAACACGGCGCGATCGTGCCAGAGGTCGATGCTGTGGGCGGCGAAGGCCGCACGGGTGATGTCAGCCTCCATCCAGGTCACGCGATCCGATCTGGCTCCCAGGCGGTGCCGACTTTCTGCCAAGGCGGCAGCCGACAGGTCCAGCACCGTCAGGTTGGTGTAGCCATCGTCCAGCAAGTCATCGACCAGCGTGGAGGCTCCGCCGCCGACATCGATGATGGCCGCGCCTCGGTCGAGGCCGCTTGCCTTGGTCAGCCGCATGGACGTATCGGCGTGCTGCTGAAACCAGCTAACGCTGTCCGGCGCTTTGGTGGAATAGACCTTTTCCCAGTGCTCTTTGTTTTGCATGCAGCACTCCTTGGCGTGTTCAACCCAGATGGGTGTGTCTTTCAGGTTTGGCTTCGGTTTCCATGGCCGCCAACCCTTGCAGGATGCCGCACGATTGCACGGTTCGCTCGCTTTGACATCGCTGGCGCAATGCCGTCAGCTGTTGCTTGAGGTGGTTGAGCTCACGTATGCGTTCGTCAACGTGAGCGATGTGCTGATCAACCACGTCGTTCACCGCGCCACATCCTTGTTCGACCTGGTCTGCCATGCCCAGCAAGGTGCGGATTTCATCATGACTCATGTCCAGCGCACGGCAGTTGCGAATGAGCCGCAGGCGCTCCACCTGCTCGGGCCCGTACACCCGGAAGTTACCGCTCGTACGGGTGGGTGCAGCCAACAGGCCTTCCTTTTCGTAGTAGCGGATGGTCTCAACCGTGCACTGCGCAACCTGCGCCAACTCACCAATTTTCATGAGGACTCCAGAAACCCCTTGACTCTATAGTAGCTTCAGGTTGTGTAATGCGGTAAACAGATTCGCCATGACCATGCCTGCCCCACAAGAAAACCTCCCGTTTGACCGCAACACAGATGACGGCCTTGCTCATGACGATGAGCCTTGCTGCGCTGAGCCAGCGCCACCTATTGCGTCCTGCAACACGGCGTGTTGTGGGCAAGATGCCCAACCCGCCAAGGTGACATTGGGCAAAGCTGCGGCCAAAGGCGGTTACACGCAAACGCCCATTCGCATCATGCAGATGGACTGCCCGACCGAGGAGGCGCTCTTGCGCAAGAGGCTGGGCGGCATGGCTGGAGTTTCGGGCATGGAATTCAACCTGATGCAGCGTGTGCTGACGGTGTCACACGAGCCACAGGCCATTGATCTCATCCTGGAAGCGGTTCGTTCTTTGGGGTTCACGCCAGAGGTCGTCACCGACGCCTCATCCGAGGCTGTTGGCACGCCAGAACCTGCCGAGCCATGGTGGCCACTCGCCTTGGCCGGAGTGGCGGCCATCGGCTCCGAGGCCGCCGTCTGGCTGGGGTTGCCCACATGGCTGCCTGCTTTGCTGGCATTGGCAGCGGTGCTCGCCTGCGGCATCGGTACCTACAAAAAAGGCTGGGTGGCCATTCGTCATGGCGACCTGAACATCAATGCCTTGATGAGCATTGCTGTGACGGGAGCGCTGGTGCTGGGCCAGTGGGCCGAAGCAGCCATGGTGATGGTGCTGTTCACGGTGGCGGAGTTGATCGAAGCCAAATCTTTGGACCGTGCGCGCAACGCCATCAAGGGCTTGATTCAACTGGCGCCAGAGCGTGCCTCCGTCCTGCAGGACGATGGCACTTGGCGGGATGTGGAGGCGAAGTCGGTCGCCATCCAGGCGCGTGTTCGCGTCAAGCCGGGTGAGCGCATTGCATTGGATGGCACAGTGGTCAGCGGTCGGTCAACGGTCAACCAGGCCCCGATCACCGGCGAGAGCCTGCCCGTGGACAAGGCACAGGGTGATGCGGTTTTTGCCGGGACCATCAACGAGTCGGGCTCATTCGAATACCTCGTGACGGCCGCAGCAGGCGACAGCACTTTGGCACGCATCATCCACGCGGTGGAAGAGGCTCAGGGTGCGCGGGCGCCAACACAGCGCTTCGTCGATCAATTCGCACGCGTCTATACGCCCGTGGTTTTTGCCATCGCGCTGGCGGTGGCGATCCTGCCGCCGCTGTTGATGGGTGCGGCTTGGTTCGACTGGGTTTACAAGGCGCTCGTTTTGCTGGTCATCGCCTGCCCGTGCGCGTTGGTGATCTCGACCCCGGTGACCATCGTGAGCGGCCTGGCCGCCGCCGCGCGCCAAGGCATCCTGATCAAAGGTGGGGTCTACCTGGAAGAAGGCCGCAAGCTGGTTTGGCTGGCCCTTGACAAGACCGGCACGATCACCCACGGCAAGCCGGTGCAGACGGACTTTGTCGTGTTGAACGGCCACAACGAGGCGGATGTTCGCAGCTTGGCCGCCAGTCTGGCCAGCCGTTCCGACCATCCCGTGTCACGCGCTGTGGCTGCAGCCGCCCAACAAGAAGGCATTGTCTTGCGAAACGTAGAGGGCTTCGAAGCGCTGCCCGGGCGTGGCGTCAAGGGCCTCATCGTCGGCAAACTTTGCTACCTCGGAAACCACCGCTTGATCCACGAGCAAGGCTGCTGCTCCCTTGAGCTTGAGGCGCGCCTGTCGGCATTGGAGGAGCAAGGAAAAACCGTCATCTTGCTGAGCGATGAGCAAAGCGTGCAAGGTTTGTTTGCGGTGGCTGACACGGTCAAGGACAGCAGCCGCCAGGCCATCGCCGAACTCCATGCGCTGGGCATCAAGACGGTGATGCTCACGGGTGACAACGCCCACACGGCCCGCGCCATTGCTGGGAAAGTCGGCATCGACGAAGCACAGGGTGACATGCTGCCTGAGGACAAGCTCAGGGCGATCGAGGGCAAGATCGGGCAGGGCGGTTCGGTGGGCATGGTGGGCGATGGCATCAACGATGCGCCCGCGCTAGCCCGTGCCGACATTGGCTTCGCCATGGGGGCAGCAGGCACGGGCACGGCCATCGAAACTGCCGACGTGGCCTTGATGGATGACGACCTGCGCAAGCTGCCACGCTTTGTGCGGCTGTCACGCCGCACCCATGTCCTGCTGGTTCAAAACATCGTGCTGGCTTTGGGCATCAAGGCTGTCTTTCTGGTCTTGACGCTGGTTGGCCTGGGGACCATGTGGATGGCCGTGTTCGCGGATGTCGGGGCAAGTTTGCTCGTCGTGGGCAATGGTTTGCGCTTGCTGCGTGCCCCCATTTCCCGCTGATGGGTTCAAGGGCCCTCACATCCCAACCGATATACTCAAACCTATGCGCCGCTGGATTGCCATCCTCTTGATGTTCGTGCTGCCGCTTCAACTCAGTTGGGCGGTAGCGGCGAACTATTGCCAGGACGAGCAAGGGCAGCACGCGCCGCATTTTGGCCACCACGGGCACCTGAATCACACGGGTGTGGAAGCAACGAAGAAGCTGGCCAAAGGCAAACAGCAGGCTGATCGCGATTGTGGCTGTGCTGGCCACTTGTGCGGCGCCCACTTGCTGCCCTCCGGCATCAGCGTGTTGCCAGATGGCGCTCACGGGCAGCAGCTCAATGCCGTCGTGCCTCGCGCCTACCAGTACCTTGATCCCCCCAGGATTGAACGCCCCAACTGGTCGGTCTTGCTTTGAATCGGCGAGACGATCCACCCTTCATGGTTTTTTGTTGAGGTGACGCGCCTGTTGGCGTGTACCGGCTCGTCGAACTCACCCTCGTTGTGTCTACAACCCGGAGAATTCGATGCACAGGCTATGGGTGCCGCTGGCGGCACTGACAACACTGACGACTGCAGTTTTTCCGCTGCAAGTCCATTCTCAAGTTTCTACCGACTCCAAAGAGGCCGCGCAGGCTGGGCATTTGCCTGAGCGCAGCGCGGACACCCCGGTACCTGCGCTGACGCTGGCTCAGGCCATGGCCTTGGCGTTGCAACACAGCCCGGAGTTGCGTGCTGCACAGCAGGACGTTCAGGCCAGCGAAGGCGCGGTGATCCAGGCTGGCGCACGCCCCAATCCAGAACTGCAGACCCTGATGGAAGACACCAGGGCGCAGACGCGCACAACCACCGTGCAGCTGGCCCAGCCAATTGAGCTGGGGGGCAAGCGTGCCGCACGCGTGTCGGCCGCACAACTGGCCCAGACTCAGGTCGGCATCGAATGGCAGGCGCGGCGTGCCCAAGTGCGCGCCGATGTCACCGAGGCTTTTTTTGCCTCAGCCATCGCTCAAGAGCGCGTGCGGCTGGCTCAAGCATCGTCTGAGCTGGCCGCTCGGGCCTCCCTGGCCGTGTCCAAGCGCGTTCAGGCTGGCAAGGTCTCTCCGGTGGAGGAAACACGCGCCAAGGTGGCTCAAGCGTCCGTGGATGTCGAGCTGCTTCAGGCGCGAAGCGAGTGGCGTGTGGCCCAGCAACGCCTTGGCAGCTTGATGGGCCAGTCTGCCTCAGACCTGGCACCCATCAACTGGGCGCCCTTGGTTGAAAGCACCGTCGCACTCAACCCAGCGTTCATGAACCAGCAAGCCGGTAGACTGGCCGACGCTCCCGCGTTGCGTCAGGCCCGACTGGAAGTGGACCGTCGACGAGCCCTGACCGATTTGGAAGAGGCCCGCCGCATCCCCGACATCACGGTGACGCTGGGTACCAAGCGCTCGGAGGAGCTGGGGCGCAACCAGGCCGTCATCGGTCTGGCCTTGCCGCTGCCCTTGTGGGATCGCAACCAGGGCAATGTCTTGCAAGCCATGCGCCTTCAAGACAAGGCCGAAGCGGACCTTGCCGCCATGCAGATCCGGGTGGACAACCAATGGACGCAGTTGACCGAGCGCTACCAGGCGGCTCACGCCGAGGTTCAGACTCTTCAGCAAGACGTGCTGCCCGGCGCGCAGAGCGCGTGGCAGGCCGCCGTGACGGGGTTCGAGCTGGGCAAGTTCAGCTTCCTGGAAACCCTGGATGCACAGCGAACCTTGTTCCAGGCTCGCGCCCAGTACCTGCGTGCGCTGGCTGAGATGCATCGCACCGCCGCCGACATCGACCGTTTGCTGGGCACAGAGGCTTCAGAAGCGCCTCCTGCCAGTTCAGAGAAAGCACACCAATGAATCCCCTGTTCAAGCGCCAGGCTGGGCGCATCAGCCAACCCCAACTCATTGCCATGGCCGTCATCGTTGTGCTTGGCCTGGTCGCTGGCGCCTTCGTGCTCAAAGGCCGCAACGATGGTTCTTCGGCCCCGGAGGGGGCTCGCCAGGAGCATGGCCAAGCTGAGGCAAAAAGCCAAGATGCCAAGGAGCCCAGCGAAGGCAAGCCTGCCCATGAAGATGCCAAGGAGCATGGCGATGAGGACCGCCATGAGAAGGCTGCCGGTCACGAGGGGGCAGAGCCACCCGTGGCCTTGAGCGCCGACCAGATCAAGTCGGCGGGCATTGTGGTCGAGCAAGCCGGTGCGGGGCGAGTTCGCACCGCGGTGCAGATGCCTGGCGAGGTGCGCTTCAACGAAGACCGCACCGCACACGTCGTGCCGCGTCTGGCCGGGGTGGTCGAGAGCGTATCGGCCAACCTGGGGCAGCAGGTCAAGAAGGGCCAGGTGCTGGCGGTGATCTCCAGCGTGGTCTTGTCTGATTTGCGCAGCGAGTTGCAATCAGCCCAGAAGCGCCTGGTCTTGGCCAAGACAACGTACGAGCGAGAAAAGAAGCTCTTCGAGGACAAGATATCGCCGCAGATGGACTATCTGCAGGCGCAGCAGGCATGGCGAGAGGCCGAGATCGCTGTGGCCAATGCAAGTCAGAAGCTCAAGGCTTTGGGCGCCTCGCCTGTGGCGGGTGAGCTCAATCGCTACGAGTTGCGCGCACCCTTCGATGGCATGGTGGTGGAAAAGCACCTGGCCCTGGGTGAGGCCGTCAAGGAAGACGCCCATGTCTTCACACTGTCGGACCTGTCCACGGTGTGGGCCGAGGTCAGTGTGGCCGCCAAGGATCTCGCCCTGATCCGTGTGGGCGAGAAAGTCGTGGTGCGCTCCAGCGCCTTTGAGGGCGTTGCCACTGGCACGGTGGCTTATGTCAGCGCCCTGCTTGGGGAGCAGACCCGCGCCGCGACAGCTCGGGTGGTTTTGAGCAACCCCAAGCTGGCCTGGCGTCCCGGCTTGTTTGTCAACGTCGAAGTCGTCGCAGGTGAGGTCGATGCACCCGTGACGGTGGCCTCCAGCGCCGTGCAGAGCCTCGAAGGGCGCGATGTGGTGTTTGTCGAAGTGTCGGGGGGCTTTCAAGCCAGGACGGTCAAGGTCGGGCACGCGGATGCGCAACGTACCGAAATCACCAGTGGGCTCAAAGCCGGGGACCGCTATGCCTCGACCAACAGCTTTGTGATCAAGGCCGAGGTCGGCAAGGCTTCGGCCGAGCACGACGATTGATGCGAGGAAATCAATATGTTTGAACGCATCATCCGGTTTGCCATCGAGCAGCGTTGGCTGGTCATCCTGGCTGTGTTGGGCATGGCCGCATTGGGGGGCTTCAGCTACCAGAAGCTGCCCATTGACGCCGTGCCGGACATCACCAATGTCCAGGTCCAGATCAACACGCAGGCTCCGGGGTATTCGCCTCTGGAGGCTGAGCAACGCGTGACCTATCCGATTGAGACCGTGATGGCGGGCCTGCCGGGTCTGGAGGAGACCCGCTCGCTGTCGCGCTATGGCCTGTCGCAGATCACCGTGATCTTCAAGGACGGCACGGACATCTACTTTGCACGCCAACTGGTCAACGAGCGCATCCAGGGTGCCAAGGAGCGCTTGCCACAAGGCATCGCGCCAGAAATGGGGCCGATTTCGACGGGCCTGGGCGAAATCTACATGTGGACGGTGGAGACCAAGGAAGGTGCCAAGAAGGCCGATGGCACACCGTACACGCCAACCGATTTGCGCGAGATCCAGGACTGGATCATCAAACCGCAATTGCGCAACGTGGCGGGTGTGACCGAAATCAACGCCATCGGTGGCTACGCGAAGCAATATCAGGTGGCCCCCTGGCCCGACAAGTTGATCGCGCACGGCCTGACCATGGCCGACGTGGTCCAGGCGCTGGAGCGCAACAACACCAATGTGGGCGCGGGCTACATCGAGCGCCGGGGTGAGCAGTACCTGATCCGGGCGCCTGGCCAGGTCCGGGGCGTGGCGGACATCGGCAACATCGTCGTGAAACAAGCCGACAGCGTGCCCATCCGCATCCGCGATGTGGCCGATGTGGGGTTGGGTGAGGAGTTGCGCACGGGGGCGGCCACGGACAACGGCCGCGAGGTCGTGCTGGGCACCGTCTTCATGCTGATTGGTGAGAACAGTCGCACGGTCTCTCTGGCCGTGGACAAGCGGATGGCCGAGATCAACAAGACCTTGCCCAGCGGCGTTCACGCGGTCACGGTCTACAACCGCACCGACCTGGTGGACAAGGCCATTGCGACGGTCAAGAAGAACCTCTTTGAAGGGGCGGTTCTGGTGATTGCCATCTTGTTCTTGTTCCTTGGCAACCTGCGCGCAGCGCTCATCACGGCCTTGGTGATCCCGCTGTCGATGCTGTTCACCTTCAGTGGCATGGTCAGTCAGAAAGTCAGCGCCAACCTGATGAGCCTGGGGGCCTTGGATTTCGGGATCATCGTGGACGGCGCCGTCGTGATCGTGGAGAACTGCGTGCGCCGCCTGGCCCATGCGCAGGCCCACCATGGTAGGACACTCACGCTCAAGGAGCGCTTTCATGAAGTGTTTCTGGCCGCGCAAGAAGCTCGCAGGCCACTGCTGTTTGGGCAGTTGATCATCATGATCGTCTACCTGCCCATCTTTGCGCTGTCGGGTGTGGAGGGGCGCATGTTCCACCCGATGGCTTTCACGGTGGTGATGGCCCTGTTGGGGGCGATGATCTTGTCGGTCACGTTCATCCCAGCGGCGGTGGCACTGTTCATTGGCGACAAGGTGGCCGAGAAGGAGAACGCCCTGATGCAAGGCGCCAAGCGCCTGTATGCGCCTTTGCTCGCAAAGGCCCTGGCGGCCAAGCCGGTGGTGCTGACCTTGGCGGTGGTCATGATTGCCTTGTCGGGGGTGGTTGCCTCGCGCATGGGCAGTGAGTTCGTACCCAGTCTGAACGAGGGTGACTTCTCGGTACAGGCCTTGCGTATTCCAGGCACCAGCCTGACGCAGTCTGTGGCCATGCAGCGCCAGCTCGAAACCCACCTGAAGGCCAAATTTCCCGAGATTGAGCGTGTGTTTGCGCGCACGGGCACGGCAGAGGTGGCTACCGATCCGATGCCGCAAAACATCTCGGATGGCTACGTCATGCTCAAGCCCACGGAGCAATGGCCACAACCGCGTAAGACGCGCGATGAGCTGATTGCCGCTGTTCAAGAGGAAGTGGCCAAGCTGCCCGGGCAGAACTACGAGTTCTCGCAGCCGATTCAGATGCGCTTCAACGAATTGATCTCAGGGGTGCGCAGTGACGTGGCCGTCAAGCTGTTTGGCGATGACATGGAGGTGCTCAACACCACGGCCAATCAGCTCGCTCAGGCCTTGCAACAGGTGCCCGGTGCGTCAGAGGTCAAAGTGGAGCAGACCACGGGGCTGCCCATGCTCACCGTGGACATCGACCGCGAGAAGGCGTCTCGTTACGGCCTGAACGTGGGAGACGTGCAAGAGACCTTGGCCATCGCCTTCGGTGGGCAAGAAGCAGGCACCTTGTTTGAAGGCGACCGTCGTTTTGGCATCGTTGTGCGCCTGCCTGAAGGTGTGCGCACCGATCTGGATGCGATCAAGCGCCTGCCCATTCCCTTGCCAGCTAAAGACATACAGGCCGGTGGGGCTCGTTTCATCCCATTGTCCGAGGTGGCGGCCATCGACTTCGCGCCAGGCCCCAACCAGGTCAGCCGCGAGAACGGCAAGCGCCGCATTGTCATCAGCGCCAATGTGCGAGGTCGTGACATCGGCTCGTTTGTCGGCGACGCGCAAAGCGCCTTGCAGCAGGTCAAGATCCCGCCGGGTTACTGGACCGTCTGGGGCGGTCAGTTCGAGAACCTGCAGTCTGCCCGCCAGCGCCTGATGGTGGTGGTGCCAGTGTCCTTGTTGCTGGTCTTCACCTTGCTGTTCGCAATGTTCCGCGACATCAAGGACGGCTTGCTGGTGTTCACGGGCATTCCCTTTGCGCTGACGGGTGGCGTGCTGGCACTGTGGGCGCGGGGCATCCCCTTGTCCATCTCTGCTGCGGTGGGCTTCATCGCTTTGTCTGGCGTTGCTGTGCTCAATGGGCTGGTGATGATCTCGTTCATCCGCAGCCTGCGAGACAATGGATACGGCCTTGATTCGGCCATTGAGGAAGGGGCATTGACTCGCTTGAGGCCCGTCCTGATGACCGCGCTGGTGGCATCCCTTGGTTTCATCCCCATGGCCATTGCCACTGGCACAGGCGCTGAGGTGCAGCGACCGCTGGCCACGGTGGTGATCGGAGGAATCTTGTCTTCGACCATCTTAACTTTGCTCATGCTGCCAGTGCTCTACCGCTTGGCGCATGGTGGCGATGAGGACGAGCCCGAAGGCGGCCCAGAGGTGCGCCCAGGAATTGGGGCACCTCTGGCAGGCGAGTTGAAGACGTAAATGCGCATTTGCATTTAACCGACTCACCTTCTGTGATCAAGGAGAGAGCCATGACCAAGATATTGACCTGTGCTTTGGCCGGTGCATCGTTGCTGATGACGGCCTGCGCCTCCACCGAAAACGACCCATACAGTTTCAACAATGGGGGGCGTCACGCCAAGGTATTGGAGGTCGGCGTGACACGAACTGCGGAACGGGTGGTCAGAAAAGACTGCCGCGAGGAACTGGCGCCAGATCCACTTCACGCTCGCTATGCGGTGGTTTCCTACAGCTTCGGAGGTCGCTCAACATTGCGCGCCAAGCAGATCGTTGCCGTGCCGAGTGACTTGGTTCTGACGGTTGGAGATCAGGTTGATATCAACATTGTCGATTGCAGCCAGCCTGTTAGATTGCACAACGCTGCTCAGTCGAGCGATGAGGATGCGTTCACCGCGAACAGGCAGGCCGTGCTCGACCAAATCGTCGCCCCTTACTCAACTGGAGTTGCGCGTTGAGGGCTGCTGCAACATTGTTCGTGGTAAGCGTCGTCCTGATTACCGGGTGCGCGAACATGCCAGGCAATAGCGCCAGTGAAGCCAAAGAGCGCTGCCATCGGCGAGGCGTGGTGAAAACATGCGTTCCCATTTCGCCACTTTCTTCGGCCCAGATCGCTGAAGTGCGTCAGCTTCGGGGCACTTCCAAGGTAAACAGTCGCATCGTCATCATCAGGAATGACTGGTTTGATGTGCATGGTCATGCCGCAGTGGACCTGGACGGGAGTCCACTGGTGGACACCATTCCTTTCTCGACCATGGCGGTTGATATTGATCCCGGTGAGCATGTGCTTCAAGCTGGCCCAAAGACAAGTGCAGGGCTGCCATTGCGTCTGTTCAGCAAGCCTGGTGAGGTGGCTGTGGTGCGCTTGCGGCGCTCGTTCAGCAGGCAAGACTTTTTGGGCTTTGCACTGGAGCAGATTGACTCCCATGAAGGTTTGCGGCTTGTTCAAGAGTGTTCGGTTATAGCCTTCCTTGATCGTCGAGTTGGAAGTTCCAAGTGAACCAAGACAGCCTGAACCACACCGCACAGCGCCACATGGACGAGTATGAGGAGTTCAAGCTCGCGTCGTCTGGCGGACGTGTGCCGCCTTGAGGCAAAGCAAAGTGCTCGACATGAATTTAGATGAGAATTACAATCATTCGCATTTATGTTGTTGGGGGATTTCTATGCTTTGTCGTGCATCCTGTTCTTGGCTGCAGGCGCTGCTGCTGGTAGCGTTTGCAGTCGTCGGTGGGGCCGCACACGCTGCAGACGCTACTGAGACCAAGGCCAAGCAAGTCTGGCAGCTTCTGGACTACGTGGCCGTCGATTACGGCGGTGCGGTGAACAACGGCGCAGTGCTGAAGGCTTCGGAATATGCGGAGATGCAAGAGTTCGCGGCTTTGGCCGAACGTCAGTTGGACGAGTTGCCAAGCCATTCCAACAAGGGCCGTTTGCAACAGCAGGCGGCAGAGCTACGTCGAGCGGTAGCGAGCAAAGTCGATTCAGCCTCCGTGGCGCAACTGGCGCATGCGCTGTCCAGTGCTGTACAGGCGGCATATCCATTTCCGGTCGCTCCCACCGCCTTGCCGGACTTGGCTCGGGGTGCGCAGATATTCCAGGGGCAGTGCGTGGCATGTCATGGACAGCAGGGACATGGCGATGGCCCATTGGCTGCGTCGCTGAGCCCCAAACCGACCGCGCTGGCCGAACACCTGCGGGCGCGGGAGCGCAGCTTGTTCGCATTGCATCAAATCATTACCACCGGCGTCCCGGGTACTGCGATGCAAAGCTTTGCTGCACTCTCGGACGAAGATCGTTGGGCGCTGGCGTTCTTTGTTGGTACGTTGCCCTATAAGCAGAGCGACAAAACCGAAGGGGCGAAGCTCTGGCACGCCAATGTCCAAACCCGTCAAGCGATTGCCAATCTGGACTCTTTGACGCAAACATCTGAGCATGTATTGGCAGATAGGTTGGATGAACCCACAGCTAGAGCGCTAACCGCCTATCTACGCGCTAACCCAACTGCGTTGGAAGCAAACCAGAAAGGTACGGCAATAGCCAAGACCAAGCTCGGAGAGAGCGTGATTGCATTGCAAAGCGGGAATCGCGCGGCTGCGGCCAAGTTGGCTTTATCCGCCTACCTTGATGGTTTCGAGCCTGTCGAACCTGCGCTTGCCACCCGCAATCGCCAGTTGTTTGAAAAGATCGAAGCCGCGATGGTGTCTTATCGAGCGTTGGTGGCAAACGGCACTCCGACCGAAGTGCAGGCTGCGCATCAACGGTTGCAGGGCATGCTCGATGAAGCAGATAAGGTACTCGCTCCCTCGGAGAACGATGCTGTCGCGGCTTTTATTGGGGCTCTGACTATTTTGCTCAGAGAGGGCTTGGAAGCTTTGCTTGTGGTGGTTGCCATGCTGGCCTTTCTCAAAAAGGCTGAGCGCAGCGATGTCGTGGTTTATGTGCATGCAGGATGGGTGGCCGCACTAGCGGCGGGTGGCATCACTTGGGGTGTCGCGACCTATCTGGTCGGCGTCAGTGGCGCCAGTCGGGAGTTGACCGAAGGTCTTTCTTCATTGTTTGCGGCTGTTGTTTTGCTCGGCGTCGGGATGTGGATGCACAACAAAAGCGTCGCTGGTCGCTGGCAGATTTACCTCAAGGAAAAACTGTCGTCGGCACTCAACAAGCGTACAGCGTGGTTCTTGTTCTCGTTGGCATTCGTCGCGGTGTACCGCGAGGTGTTCGAGACGGTGCTGTTTTACACAGCCCTTTGGTCAGAGGGAAATGGATGGCCGCTGCTTGCCGGTTTGGGGTCAGGCATGGCGCTTTTGGCATTGCTGGCTTGGGTGCTGCTGCGCACCAGTGCTCGGTTGCCGATTGGTCAGTTTTTTGCGGTGAGTTCCACACTGGTAGCCGCGCTCTCGGTGATTTTGGCCGGCAAGGGCATTGCAGGGCTGCAAGAGGCTGGGCTGGTACATGTCAATTCGATGGCAATTCCTCGGATCGACTTGCTTGGCATCTATCCATCGTGGCAAACGGTGCTGGCCCAGCTTGCTGTTTTGCTCGTTGTCGTGGTGGCGTTCGCTATCAATTTTCGTTCGGCAAGGCAGCCGACCATGCGGCAAAACTGATTCAAAGTGCCTCCCAAGCTCTCACATTCACGACCCCTATTCGCTCAAATGTGGTTAATCGTTGACTTTCTATGAAAGGTACCCTTGGTATGAAATATCTTATTGGCATGATTGCTACAGCGCTTGCACTCGGGGGCTGCGCGGGCTGGAAACCAATTCCTGTTGAGGCTGAAGGCCGTTTGCGCGCACAGGTCTTGGATATTGTGGATAGCAAGGATTTCGTAGGTCCGGTTGCAAAAGACTGCCGCCAGTACGGTGATCGGAATTCTGGTCAATTCGCACTTGTTGTTGTGGAGGAACTGACGGGGGTGCCAAAGACAAGAAACAAGTGGATCGTGCCCATTAAGCAGGGGCAGACATTGAAAGTCGGCAATTTGGTCTATGTCAGCGGCTGCCTCGACGCTCTCTTGGTCGAATAATTCTTGCTACTACGGTGGTGATGGGTGGGGTCTTGTCGTCATCGAAGCTGACAACGCTTAACAACTCGGCCTCTCAGCGTGTCAGTGAATGCATGAACCGTTGATCTAGGCGCTCCCAAGGGCTCGCAATAACGACCCTGGCCTTTTTCATAACCATTTGGGGAGCGCAAGAAGCGGTGTTGGGGGGCAAAGACGGGCGGCGACGATTGATTACCTAAGGAGTTTGCCTTTCAATGCTTTGGTCCTGCGCTCACGGCAGCAGCGCCACGCCGCATTGCCCCCAAAGTCCTCGCAAATACGCCTTGAAAACCGCCAGTTTGGCGCAGTCCGACGCGTCTTTGGTCTAGGGGCAGGCACCTTGAGTGCCTGCCTGATCTCTGCTCAGAGGTGGGCCGGAGCAAGAATTGTTAACTGAGGCTTCATTTGGTTTCAGGAGCCGCTGGCGGGGTGCTCTGCCAGCGTTGATGCCACAACATGTGATCCATCATCATTTGTTGCATGGGCATGTATCGGTCCATCATGTATTGGCGCTGCTTCATCTGTTCAGGCGTGAGCCCGGAGTAATAGCCTCGCATGTGGTCCCAGCCCATCATGTTGCCACCCATCATCATGTGGCCGCCACCCATCATGCCCATGCCCCCACCCATCATGCCGGCGCCACCAAAACAGCCATTGGGGCCCCACATGCCATCCATGGTGCTCATGGCCGCTTGCATCGAGTTCCAGTGGTCCTGGAGCAGCCGTTGGCGCTCTTGAGGATCTTGGGTTTGCCGGATTTTGTCCATCTGCGCTTGCATCTGCTGCATGTGCGTCTGGATTTGGCTCATTTGCTTGTCAAACTCAGCGGGGTTTGGTGGTGTGACTTTTGGGGCCACAGCGGCCTTGTCCGCGCTTTTGTCGGTAGCTTTAGCGGGCTGCGCCAGAATGGGTGAAGACAATGTCAAAGCGGCCAGAGAGATCAACGAAATGGCCGGGATGGAAGGTTTCATGATTTGTCGCTCCAATGACAGAGGGCTATGGACGAGGAACCAACTATTTGCACCAACAACACGCTTCGTACACCTTACTGCATTTTCTGGCTCAGACAAAGACTCGCCCGGGATGCTCTGATCCAGGTCATTTTTGTGGCTGAAGTGCGATGATGGTCATGCCCAGCAGGGCCACGCCTGCTCCGATGAGGTCCCATCTTGACGGGGTGATGCCATCCACCAGCCACAGCCAAGCCAAGGCGACTGCGATGTAGACCCCGCCGTAAGCCGCATAGGTTCGCCCAGCTGCGCTGGGATGCAGGGTCAACAGCCACGCGAACAAGGCCAGAGATGCCGTCGCCGGGACCAGCAACCACATGGGCTTGCCCTGCTTCAGGACCAGCCAAGGTAGATAACAGCCCAGGATCTCAGCCACAGCCGTGAGGACGAACAGCAAGATGGTTTGCAGCATGGCATCGGAGTAGTTTTGGGTGATTGGGTTTCCCGGCATTTGTGGCGTGCCGCGGCAGCTAAGGTGCGCCGCATGTGCCGATCTGCCTGCCCGGCGGTTTTGAGTCGACCGGCAGGGCAGGCACACGCTCACGAGGTCACTTTACAGCGCTCACCATGTAGCCTTGCCCCACGGGCGTGATCTCGAACTGGATCTCTTTGCCAACAGACAGCTTGCTGAAGAGAGCCTTGTCGTGGACCAGAAAGGCCATGGTCATGGCGGGCCAGTTCAGCGTATTGACGGGGGCATGCGCGATGGTCACTTTGCCGCCTTTGAGATCGATCGCTTTGACGACGCCGTGGGCCGTGTGCGTGGCTTTGGGAGCAGTGGACGTCTGGGCAGGCATGTCCATGCCCTTCATCCCTTTCATGTCATCGCCCTGTGCCATGGCCAATGTGGCGGCGGGAATCAGGCTGATGGCGACCAGAGATTGCAGTGTGTTCTTGATCATGAGGTTCTTTCAATGGTTGGTATGCGATGGGTGAGTTTGGTCAGCAGCACCATGATCTGGTTGGCGAGATCTGCTGGCGCCGCTGACGGAGTGGCTTAACGAGAGAGGCGACTAGGCGCGACATACACCGTGATGGGTTGTGCGGCAAAGTCCGAGGGCGCGATGTCACTCAGGCTGAAGGGCTTGAGGGCGTGCGCGGGGGCTTGCCAGGTGAATGTCCTGGTATTGCCGTTGACCTGGCTGACGAACTGAACGACTTCCAATCGCTTGACGTTGACCCACTGTGTTTGCGGGGTGATGTCAATGGTTCGGTCCGCCTGTGCCGACGTGGGTTTGTGCGTCATGTCCATCGCGTGAGAGAAGGACGGGCGACGCACTTCGGCTTGTGCAGGGGCCAACGCTACGGTGGCAATCGCGATGGTCGCGGCAATCAGGTATTGGGTGGTTTTCATGATGTGTTCCTCAGAGGATGTGGATGGTGTTTTCGATGAAAGCGAGGCTCGCCAGCCTGCTTTCAATTGAGCCACCTGCAAAACGCGATTCGCATGGGCGTGATTGCATGCGCAAAGTTCACTCTGGGTTGAACAAAGCCATCAACGGGCCGCTGCCAATGGGCATACCAGGCCGACGAAGGCAAGACAGCTTTGGTTTTCTGTGCCGCTGACAGGGTCGTTGGTCCAGGCGCTGAGCGGCACATGACGCAGTCATTGCCATCGGCCATGCCGGGCATGGGCTCGCGCATCCCTTCTGACAAGAACAGGCCTTGGGTTTTGGCCAGGTCTTGTGCCTTGGGGGATGGCGACAGGCTGGGAAGGCCATTCAATCCCGACCACAACATGCCGCCGACGAACAGGACGCATGCCGCTGAACCCAAGACCTTGGTGATGCGATGCGCGATGTTCATGATTGCGCCTCTCTGGGCTCTGCCGTGATGGGCCTTGGCTTGCTGCGTCGGCGAATCAAAAGGTAAGCAGCCGGGATCACAAACATCGACAGCAGCGGTGCGGTGACCATGCCCCCGACCATGGGCGCCGCGATGCGCTGCATGACCTCCGAGCCTGTGCCCGCACCCCACATGATCGGCAGCAAGCCAGCCAGGATCACAGCTACGGTCATCGCCTTGGGCCGCACGCGCAGCACAGCGCCGTCGCGGATGGCATCGAGCAGGTCATCGACACTGACCTGGCCCTTGTCGATGCGCTCGCCCCAGGCTTGCTTGAGGTACAGCAGCATGATCACGCCGAACTCCGCCGATACCCCCGCCAACGCGATGAAGCCCACAGCCCCCGCTACCGACAGGTTGTAGCCCAGCAGGTAGAGCAGCCAGATGCCGCCGACCAAAGCAAAGGGTAAGGTCGCCATGATCAGCAAGGCCTCGTCAAAGGCCCCGAAGGTCAAGTACAGCAGCACGAAGATGATCAGCAGCGTGAAGGGCACCACGACCTTGAGCTTGGCTGTCGCCCGCTCCAGAAACTCGAACTGGCCTGACCAGGATACCGAGTAGCCCGGCGGCAAGGTGACCTTGGCTGCAACAGCCTTTTGCATGTCCTGCACCGCCGAGCGCAAATCCCGCCCTCGGATATCCACATACACCCAGCCAGACAGGCGGGCGTTCTCGCTGCGCAGCATGGGTGGGCCATCGGTCACGCGGATGTCAGCCACATCGGACAAGACCAGGCGCTGGCCACGTTCGTTGACGATGGGCAAGGTGCGCAGTTTTTCCAGCGAATCACGTGTTTCGCGTGGGTAGCGCAGGTTGATCGGGAAGCGCTGCAAGCCTTCCACCGTCTCGCCAATGTTCTCGCCACCCACCGCCGACGCGATGACCGACTGCACATCGGCGATGTTCATGCCAAAGCGTGCGGCGGCATCGCGGCGGATGTTGACATCCACATAGCGCCCACCCGTCAGGCGCTCGGCCAAGGCGCTGCTGACGCCAGGCACATCTTTGAGTGCACGCTCAATCTCGCCTGTGAGCCGGTCGATGGTGGCCAGGTCGGTGCCTGCCACCTTGACGCCCACGGGGCTCTTGATGCCGGTGGCCAGCATGTCGATGCGGTTGCGGATCGGCGGCACCCAGATGTTGGCCAGGCCGGGCACCTTGACGATGCGGTCCAGCTCATCGACCAGCTTGTCTTGCGTCATGCCGGGCCGCCATTGGTCCTTGGGCTTGAACTGGATGGTGGTCTCGAACATCTCCATGGGCGCCGGGTCGGTGGCGGTTTCGGCGCGCCCCGCCTTGCCATACACGCTGGCCACCTCGGGCACCGTCTTGATCAGGCGGTCGGTCTGCTGGAGCAACTCGCCCGCCTTGCCAGCGGACAAGCCGGGCAAGGCCGATGGCATGTAGAGCAGATCGCCTTCATCCAACCGAGGCATGAACTCGCCGCCGATGTGCTGCAAGGGCCACAGGCTGAGCACGAGCAGCACGGTGGCCACGATCAGCGTGAGCTTGGGGCTGCGCAAGACGGCGTTGAGCAATGGCCTGTAGATGGCAATCAGAAAGCGGTTGAGCGGGTTGCTTTTCTCATCTGGAATCCGGCCACGGATCAGATACCCCATCAGCACAGGGATCAGCGTGACCGACAGGCCTGCGGCAGCGGCCATGGCGTAGGTCTTGGTAAAAGCCAGTGGCGAGAACAGCCGCCCCTCTTGGGCCTCCAGCGTGAACACTGGCACAAAGGACAAGGTGATGATCAACAGCGAGAAGAACAAAGCCGGTCCGACCTCGGCAGCCGAGTCACCAATGACCTTCCAGCGCTCTGGTCCTTCCAAAGTCTGATCAGGATGCGCATGTGCCCAATGCTCCAGGTGCTTGTGCGCGTTCTCGATCATCACCACGGCCGCGTCCACCATGGCGCCGATGGCAATGGCAATGCCGCCCAGGGACATGATGTTGGCGTTCACCCCCTGGTAGTGCATGACGATGAAGGCGGCCAAAATGCCCAGAGGCAGCGAGATGATGGCCACCAAAGCCGAGCGAAGGTGGAACAAGAAGACAAAGCACACCACGGCCACGACAGCGAACTCTTCGAGCAGCTTGTGCGAGAGGTTGTCCACCGCGCGTTCGATCAGGCTGGAGCGGTCGTACACCGGCACGATTTCCACGCCTTTGGGCAGGCTGGCTTGCAGCGTCTTGAGCTTGGCCTTGACGGCGGCGATGGTCTCCAGCGCGTTCTTGCCCGAGCGCATCACGATCACACCGCCTGTGGCCTCGCCTTCGCCATCCAACTCGCCAATGCCCCGGCGCATCTCCGGCCCGATCTGGATGCGGGCCACATCGCCCAGGCGCACCGACACACCCGCATCCGTGGTCATCAAGGGCACTTGCCGGAAATCCTCCAGCGATTGGAGGTAGCCCGAGGCGCGCACCATGTACTCGGCCTCGCCCAACTCCAGCACCGAACCGCCTGCTTCCTGATTGGCCTTCTGGATGGCCTCGACCACTTTGGTGTGCGGGATGTTGTAGGTCGCGAGCTTGTCCGGATCGAGCACGACCTGGTATTGGCGCACCATGCCGCCCACCGAAGCCACTTCCGCCACATTGGGCACGGTCTTGAGTTCGTATTTAAGAAACCAGTCCTGCAAGGCACGCAACTGGCCTGCATCCTGCGTGCCGCCATGGTCCACCAATGCGTACTGGTAGATCCAACCCACGCCCGTGGCATCGGGCCCCAGCGAGGCTTTGGCGCTGGCGGGCAAGCGGGACTGCACCTGGTTCAGGTATTCCAGCACGCGCGAGCGGGCCCAGTACAGGTCGGTGCCGTCCTCGAACAGCACGTAGACATACGAGTCGCCGAAGAAGGAATAGCCGCGCACCGTCTTTGCCCCCGGCACGGACAGCATCGTCGTGGTCAGCGGGTAGGTGATCTGGTTCTCGACGATGCGCGGTGCCTGGCCCGGGTAGGTCGTGCGGATGATGACTTGCACATCAGACAGGTCGGGCAAGGCGTCCAGCGGCGTCCTCGCGACCGAATACACCCCCCATGCACTGAGCATCAACGTGGCCAGCAGCACCAGAAAGCGGTTGGTGATGGACCAACGGATCAGGCGGGCGATCATGGCTTGCTCCCTGTTTTGCTCATGTCCATCTCCATGCCTCTGGCTGGTGCCATGGGTGACAGACCCGTCAGTTGCGGCATGCCATCGGTATCCATGTAGAACTCAAAGCTCACTGGGTCGCCTGCCTTCAGGTTGCGAGGCAACCCGCCCTTGAGCGGCACCTTGAAATCCATCGTCATGGCACCCCACTTGAGCGAGGCAATGGGGCCATGCGACAGCGTGATGGCATCGCTGCCGATGGCTTCGACCTTGCCTTGTCCTTCATGCCTTGGCCCTGTGTTGGCTGTGGCAGGTGGCGAGGCGCTGTTCAGGCGTACCTCTACGCCCTTGAGGCTGGCTTCCGAGTCAATCAGGAACTGCGAGGACACCACCACGCGCTGCCCCAGATCCAGGCCGCGCTTGACCTCGGTTTGCCCATTGCTCTCGATGCCTGCCTCGATTTCGACCGGACGGAATCGCCCTTTGTCTTCGGCCAGCATCACCACGGTGCGTTTGCCCGTCTGGATGACGGCCTCGGTGGGGATCAACAAGGCCTTCTCGGCACGCATGTCCATGAACTGCATGCTCACGCTCATGCCCGGCACCAGGCGGGCGCCGGGGTTGTTCAACTGCACCCGTGCCTTGAGGGTGCGCGTGCCGGGGTTGACCTCGGGCACCAGGGCCTGCACCGTGCCCTCGAAGGTGGTGCCGGGCACTGCCGGGCTGCGGGCCTGCACCTTGGTGCCTGGGCGGAGTTGCGCAACCTGGCTCTCTGGCACTTCGGCGTTGGCCCAGACCGTGGACATGCCGTTGATGCGCAACAAGGTGGCCCCGGGCATCACGGACATGCCTTCACGCACCATCAACTCGCTGAGCACGCCGCTGATGGGCGCCGCCAAGGTGATGCGTGCCTGGGTCTGCCCGGTTCGCTCCACGTTTTTGATCTGTGCATCGCTCATGCCTGCCAAACGCATGCGCTGGCGGGCACCATCGACCAGGCTGCCCATGTCTGCACCCTGCATACGGCGAACAGACAAGAACTCTTCTTGCGCGGCCACCCAGTCGGGCACATAGAGATCGGCCAGGGGCTGACCTTGTTTGACCGCATCCAGCGTGGCGCGCACATGCAGCCGTTCCACAAACCCGGTTGCCCGCGCTTGCATGACAACCTGGTCGCGCTCGTTGTAGGCGATGCTGCCCACGGCAGAGACCTGGGGCGAGAGCACCCCCTCGGTGACCTCTGCGGTGCGCACGCCCAGGTTCTGCTGGATGCGTGGGCTGACGGTGACCTTGCCCTGATCGCCATCGCTGTCGGCATAAACGGGCACCAGCATCATGTCCATGAAGGGTGACTTGGCAGGCTTGTCGAACTTGTTGCCCGGCACCATGGGGTCGTGGTAGTACAAGACCTTCTTGCCGGTGACCGGGTCCATGTCGCCCGCCTTGAGGCCGTTGGCGATGTGGCGCCTGGTTGCGTCTTCGCCTTCGGCCACGCTTTGCGGCAGGGCTTGAGTGGTGCTGGCTTCGGTGCTTGGCTGGGCGGGGTGCTGCTCAGAAGCTGCATTCATGTCCATGCCTTTTTGCATGCCCAGTGCGTACAAGCCATACGCAGCGGCGCTCAGGGCGGTGGCGGCGATCAGTGCGATCACCAGGTTTTTGAGTTTCATGTGCGTCTCCATTGCAGTGGTCAAGGACGGGGCATGGCCACGTCGTGCTCCACCGGGATCAGGTAATTGAGTTGGGCCCAGATGCGGGCGGTGTCCATGTCGAGCCGCAGCCGGTCCATTTGGGTGTCCAGTTCCATGCGCCGCGCGTCCAGCACGGAGGACAGCGTGCCGCTGCCGCCTCGGTAGGCTGTCAAGGCAGCATGTGTTCGATCGGCTGCCAGCGGAATCAAGGCGCTGTCGTAGCGGCGCATGCGATCACGGCCGCTTTGCCAGGTTTGCAGCATCGTCGTGACTTCGGCGAGGTGCTCCCGCGTTGCCTCTTCTCGCTGGGCACGCATCTGTTCCACGGTGGCCAGCTTGGCAGCCAGATCCCGGTCCTGGCGGTTTTTCTGATCCCATTGCAAGGGGACCGAGACATTGACTGAGGCCATCTTCGAATACCCAGGTCCACGTTGGCTGAGCATCAACTCGACACCCCAGTCGGATTGCTTGTTGGCTCGGGCCAGGTCTGCATCGGCCTGGGCCATCTCTTCCTGCCTGACCATGACGGTGATGTCGGGATGTGTGGCCAGAACGCTTTCCAGATCGGCCTGATGCAGGTGAACATGGCTGGTGTCGGGTGCTTCACCCAGGGGCGTGTCGGCTGCACGGCCTGTCCAGCGACTCAGTGCGGTTTGGGCTGTGTTGACTTCACGCGCAGCCAGGTCGATGCGGTCATCCATCTGGGCGAGTGCCGCGCGTGCGGAGACCACATCGGTTCGCGATCCCCGTCCACCCCGATAGGCGGCCTCTGCTGCATCGACTTGCAGGCGGATGTCATCGCGCTGGGCCTTGACCAAAGCCAGCATGCGCCCTTGGTAGTAGAGATCCAACCAAGCGATGGCCGTGTCGCGTTGCAGTTGCGACAGGGCCAAGGCGCGGCTGGCTTCGCTGGCCTGGGCCTCCCGCTCGAATCGCCTGGACCGTGCCAGGCGTTTGTCTTCCCGGGTGAACTCCTGCATGAGGCCCACCGAGCGCATGGTCATGAAATCGCGGGTGACACTGAAGCGATCAGACCCATTGATGGGCAGGTTGTTGATGCCCAGTTTGAGGATGGGGTCGGGCTGCTGAGTGGCTGAGACGGCCATGTCGCGCGCAGCCGATGTGGCGTGATCTTGGGCCACCAGTTGCTGCGAGCGTGCTTGAGACAGGCTGAGTGCCTGTTCAAACGCCAGGACACCCTGGGCATGGGCCTGGAAGGTAGCAAGGCTGAGGGCCACCACAATGGCGACACGCTGCAAGCGCATGCGAGTGGGCAGGTCGAGGACGACCCATTGCATGCCCCTGCGGGGCAGCAGCGAAAAATGGGGAAACATGACACCTCCGAATGAAGCCAATGGCGTTGGCGCGTGCAGGGCGAGCGCGGCAGAACGCCAGGCGTCTGCATTGGCCAGCAACCTCCACGACCAGGCGCTGAAGCGGCCATCAGGCCTTCAGCACCGCGTCGCTCAGCGTGTCAAATTCGGAAGCAGCAGTGCAATATGGACAGCGGCGGTGGCACCGCATGAAGGCGGCTGTCCGCAGTCGGCGCCAGACCATCAGGCCCGGACGCATCCACCGTCAGGGCGACGGTGTACAGCGCGATCAACAGCGCCGCAGGCACCGTGGGCACCTGGGTGTGATCGCTTTGCTGGGTGGGGTGGCAATGCTCTGCGCACAAGCTGGGGTTGGCTTGGTCCAGGTACCTACCCATTCCCTCGCCCATTTCTTCGCCAATTTGCCCGCCCATCTGATCGCAATCGACCATGGCGTCCATCGTGGTCATGGCTTCGACGGGAGCATTGCCGAAGGCCATGTTGCCGGGGCAGGCATAGGCCGCCACGCTCATCTGCGCGAGCAGGATCACGCCGACCATCAGTCGACAAATCCAATGCTTGAACGCGCGGGGCATGGTCATGCGGCCACCTGCTCTGCAGGTCGGGTGCCGTGATCGACCAGGGCCGCGATGATGGGGCAGTGATCGCCTTTGGCCGACTTCTGGCAACAAGTGACCAAGCCTTCAAGGGCAACGGCCATGGCCTCCAGTTGAGTGGCTCGCTGGCGGATGTCCAGCACACGTTGCTGGGTGATCTCGCGCACGCGCACCTGATCGGTCTCGGCGCTCAAGGACACCAACGAGGCCACATCGTCGAGGGAGAAGCCCAACTCTTGCGCACGCTTGATGAAGCGCAGGCGCCGCACGTCGCCCTCGTCATACTGCCGAAAGCCATTGCCTTCACGGGCAGGCTCACGCAACAACCCACGCCGCTGGTAAAAGCGCACCGCTTCTACGCCGACACCTGCTGTGTCGGCGAGCTTGCGAACGGTGAAGGCGTGGGTGGGCATGTGAAGCGGATTTGCCTAAAGTCTGTACTATTAAACGTAGTTTAGGTGAGTCAGTCTCCGTTCGTCAAGTCAACTTTCGGCGCTGCCTTGGCAGAGAGGTGATGGCATCAGTCACACGCCAGCACATCGATGATGGGGCAGTTGGTCCCATTCTTGCCTTCATCACACTGCTGTACCAATCCCCCTAGTGCCTGCCGCATGGCCGCCAAGTCAGCCATCTTCTGATCGATCAGACCCAGTTTGCGAACGGCCAGCGCCCGGGTCTCACCGCAGGCGCACGCGGCATCCAGGGTCAGCAGTGCGCCTACCTCGTCCAGCGTGAAACCAAGCGCCTGTGCCCGCTTGATGAAGCGCAGGCGCTTGGCCTGCTCGGGCGCATAGCGCCTATGCCCACCTGCCGGCTTGGGTGGCTCGTCCAGCAGGCCACGCCGCTGATAGTAGCGAATCGTCTCGATGTTCACCCCGGCAGCATCAGCAAGCTTGCCAATGGTCAGTTCTGTTGCCACATCAGCCCCTTGACTCCGTACTTAGGTACGGCATTTAGAGTAACACTTGGGCAAACAAGTTCATGGACAGAGACATGACACAACTCACTGAAAAAGGCTCGTTGATCGCGGGTGTACTGGCCGCCATTGGTGCGTCGGCGTGCTGTGTCGGGCCGCTTGTTCTGCTGGCACTTGGCATCGGTGGTTCATGGGTTGGCAGCCTGACCTTGTTGGAGCCGTACCGACCCGTTTTCATCGGCCTGACACTGTTGTTTCTTGGGCTGTCTTTCCGAAAACTCTATCTGGTGCCACAGGTCTGCACGCACGGCGCGCTATGCGCTGATCCGCGTGCACGCCAAAGGCAGCGCCTGACGTTCTGGATCATCACCATGCTGCTTCTTGGTCTGTTGGCCACGCCGTGGCTTGTCCTGTTGTTCTACTGAAAGGAGATTTCCATGCGTAAGCTGCTGATTGTCCTGCTAGTCGCCGCGCCCCTCGTGGTGCTGGCTGCCGCCCCAAAAGCCGTCACGCTGGCCGTGCAGAACATGACCTGCGAGATGTGTCCGATCACGATCAAGAAGTCGCTGGAAAAGGTGCCTGGCGTGAGTGAGGTCAAAGTCGATTTCGGCAAGAAGACGGCGACTGTTACCTATGACGCCGATAAAGCTCAGCTGGGGGCGCTGACAGCGGCCACAACGGATGCAGGCTATCCGTCCACCGTACAGAAGTGATGCCAAGATGAGCGCCGTCATCCTCGAATCCGTGCTGACCTGCCCGCACTGCGGCCACACTCAGAAGGAAGCCATGCCCACGGACGCCTGCCAGTTCTACTACGAGTGCTTGGCCTGCCATACGCTTCTGCGTCCCAAGCCGGGCGATTGCTGCGTGTTCTGTTCGTTCGGATCGGTGCCATGCCCGCCCATTCAGCAGGAGTGCATATGCCGGACCAATTCCGCCACTGATTCCGGTTCAAACTCGCCGCTGAAGTCGGCAACACCGCCAGTCGGCCGATGATGCCACCACTGACTCCGGCGACGCCGACAGCGAAGTCAAGG
>Ga0194137_10000095_pt1 | contig 55916 bp, 60 predicted proteins | sample TARM_MetaG_T3_14_FD_134025 | JGI IMG/M metagenome (GOLD analysis project Ga0194137, IMG submission 134025) | Freshwater microbial communities from Pennsylvania, USA, analyzing microbe dynamics in response to fracking - TARM_MetaG_T3_14 (version 2) | ecosystem: Environmental > Aquatic >...
ATGCCGGTACGCAGGGTGATGATTCCGAAGCCGGATGGCAGCCAGCGCGAGCTCGGCATTCCTTCGGTGGTGGACAGGCTGATCCAGCAGGCACTGCTGCAAGTGCTGCAACCGCTGATCGATACCACCTTCAGCGAACACAGCCACGGGTTCCGACCGGGGCGGAGTGCGCACGATGCGGTCAAAGCCGCGCGGGCGTATGTCCAATCGGGCAAGCGCGTGGTTGTAAATGTGCACCTGGCGAAATTCTTCGACCGGGTGAATCACGACATCCTTGTGGACCGGCTCAAGAAGCGCATCCCGGACACGGCCGTTCTGCGGCTCATCCGCGCGTACCTGAACGCCGGAATCATGGATGGCGGGGTCAAGGTGGAGCGGGACCAGGGGACGCCGCAAGGCGGGCCGCTGAGTCCACTGCTGGCCAACGTGCTGCTCGACGACGTGGACAAGGCATTGGAGGCGCGGGGCTACAGCTTCGCGAGGTATGTCGATGATGCCAATGTCTAAGTCAGCAGCGTGAAGGCCGGCGAGCGGGTGATGGCCTGGCTCAGGAGGCTGTACGGCAAGCTGAAACTTCAGATCAATGAAGCCAAGAGTGCCGTGGGCAGCGCCTTCGGGCGCAAGTTCCTGGGCTATGAGCTGTGAGAGGCCAAGGGCCGAGAGGTGAAATGCGCGGCGGCCAACAAGGCGCTGGGCAACTTCAAGGCGCGCATCCGGCAACTCACCAGCCGCTCAGGCGGCCGCAGCATGGCGCAAGTAGTGCAGGGCCTGCGGCCCTACCTGCTGGGCTGGAAGGCGTACTTCGGCATGGCGCAAACGCCCAAGGTCTGGCGAGTGCTGGACCAGTGGCTGCGACGTCGGCTGCGGGCCATCCAGCTCAAGCAGTGCCAGAGGCCGCGAACGATCTACCGGGAACTCAGAGCCCTCGGAGCAGCGGAACATGTGGCGAAGCAGGTGGCTGTCAACCGCCGCCGCTGGTGGCGCAACAGCGACCGGCTCCTCAAGACGACCCTGAGCATCGCGCACTTCGATCGGTTGGGGCTGCCAAGACTCTCATTACCTCAAGCTCTTGAACCGCACGGTGCGGACCCGCATGCCGGGTGGTGTGGCAGGGGTACCTCCCAAAGGTGGTCCCCTATGCCGATTCCGGCTTCCGCCTGCGTTTCTGTCCCTGGCCGGACAGCCAGGATGCGAACGACCGTGCTAAAAAGCCCGGCATTCCCATCACGACAACGCAGCGAGACATGGACCTGAACTTCACCGATGCGGAGCTGGCCTTCCGCGCCGAGGTGCGCAGCTGGGTACGCACCAGTCTGCCGGCCGATATCGCCCACAAGGTGCGCCACGCACTGCGCCTGAACAAAGACGATCTGCAGCGCTGGGCCAAGATCCTGGGTGCCAAGGGCTGGCATGGCTGGGCCTGGCCCAGACAGTTCGGCGGCCCGGGCTGGAACGCCGTGCAGCGCCATCTTTTCGAAGAGGAATGCGCCCTCGCCTGTGCGCCGCGCATCGTCCCGTTCGGCCCCGTCATGGTGGCGCCCGTCATCATGGCCTTCGGCTCGCCCGAGCAGCAGCAGCGCTTCCTGCCCGGCATCATGAGCGGCGAGGTCTGGTGGAGCCAGGGCTATAGCGAACCCGGCTCGGGCTCCGACCTGGCGTCGCTGAAGTGCCGCGCAGAGCGCCGGGGCGACAAATACATCGTCAACGGCCAGAAGACCTGGACGACGCTCGGCCAGTACGGCGACTGGATCTTCTGCCTGGTACGCACCTCGAACGAAGGCAAGCCGCAGACGGGCATCTCCTTCCTGCTGATCGACATGAAGTCGCCTGGCGTCAGCGTCAAGCCCATCATCATGCTGGACGGCGAGCACGAGGTGAACGAGGTCTGGTTCGACAATGTCGAGGTGCCGGCCGAGAACCTGATCGGCGAAGAGAACAAGGGCTGGACCTATGCCAAGCACCTGCTCTCCCACGAGCGCACCAACATAGCCGACGTGAACCGCGCCAAACGCGAGCTCGAGCGCTTGAAGCGCATCGCCAAGGCTGAAGGGCTCATGGACGATGCCCGCTTCCGCGACCAGATCGCCCTGTGCGAGGTCGACGTGGTGGCGCTGGAAATGATGGTGCTGCGTGTGCTGTCCGGCGAGCGCACCGGCAAGCAGCCCCTGGACGTCGCCGGCTTGCTCAAGATCCGCGGCAGCGAGCTGCAGCAGCGCTACACCGAGCTGATGATGCTGGCCGGCGGCCCGCTCGCCCTGCCCCATGTCCACGAGGCCATGGAGGCCGGCTGGCAGGGCGACCAGTGGCTGGGTGGCGCCTGGATCGGCGGCGCCTCGCATGCCATCCCGCTGACCGGCAACTACCTGAACGTCCGCAAGACGACGATTTACGGCGGCTCGAACGAAGTGCAACGCAACATCGTCGCGCAGACGGTGCTGGGCTAAGGGAGACAAGACAAATGGATTTCGATTTCTCTGAAGACCAGCAAGCCCTGCGCGACGCCGTCCGCCGTTTCATCGACAAGGACTACGGATTCGAGCGCCGCACTCAGATCGAGCGCGCCGGCGGCTTCGACCGCGCCGCCTGGGAAGGCTTGGCCGGCCTGGGCCTGACCGCGCTGGCCGTGCCCGAGGTCCATGGCGGCCTGGGCTTTGGCGCCGTCGAGGCGATGGTGGTCATGGAAGAACTCGGCCGCGGCCTCGTCATGGAGCCAGTAGCCCAGGGCGCGCTGATCGCGCCGGCCCTGTTGAGCAAGGCCCCCGACGCGTTGCAGGCCGCCTGGCTGCCGCGCATCGCCGGCGGCGAGGCCCTGGTCGTGCTGGCCCACCAGGAAGCCAGGTCGCGCTACCACCTGAACCGCGTCACCACGCGCGCCGTCGACGGCAAGCTGAGTGGCGTGAAGAGCCTGGTGCCGGCCGGCGACGTGGCCGATGCCTTCATCGTGCCGGCCCGCGTCTTCGGCGCCGATGACGCATCCGAGGGCATTGCCCTCTACCTCGTCGAGCGTTCCGCGGCCGGCGTGCACACCCGCCCCTATTCGCTTTACGACGGCTCGCGCGCCGCCGAGGTCCATCTCGACAACACGCCGGCCCAGCTCATCGTCGACCCCGACCAGGGCTTGGCCCTGCTGGAACTGGCGGCCGACATCGGCGTCGCCGCGCAAGCCGCCGAGGCCGTCGGCGTCATGGAGAAATACCTGGCGCTGACCGTCGAGTACATGAACACCCGCAAGCAGTTCGGCGTCGTCATCAGCAGCTTCCAGGCCCTGCGTCATCGCACGGCCGACGTCAAGATGCAGCTCGAACTGGCCCGCTCCATGAGCTATTACGCCACGCTGCGCCTGGGTGATACGCCGACGGTGCGCCGCCGCGCCGTCTCGCAGGCCAAGGTCCAGCTGGGCAATGCCATGCGCTTCGTCGGCCAGCAATGCACCCAGATGCACGGCGGCATCGGCGTCACCGACGAATATGCCGGCAGCCACTACTTCAAGCGCCTGACCGTCATGGAGATGCAATGGGGCGACACGATGCATCACTTGGGTGAAGTCAGCGCCCGGATGCAGGACACTGCAGGGGTGTTCGCCTGACCCTGAAGGTCACCTCATGAAGCTCTTCGCCGTCCTGACGCTCGCCGGCATTGCCGCCAGCGCCGCCCACGCCCAGAACATGAAGCCTGGGCTGTGGGAGTTCAAGCAGACGCCCCAGCTCGACCCGGCCCGCCAGGCTCAGATGGCGCAGGCTCAGAAGGCCATGGAGAGCATGCCGGCCGAGCAGCGCCAGATGATGGAGAAGATGATGGCCAGCCGGGGCATCAACGTCAGCATGGCAGGCGGTGCCATCACCATCAAGACCTGTGTCACCAAGGAGCAGGCCGAGCGCAACATGGCGCCGGTGAACCATCAAGGCAACTGCACCCAGGACATCAAGCGCAGCGGCAACACCATCCAGACCCACTTCGTCTGCACCGACCCCGCCTCCGAAGGCGATGCCACCGTCACGTTGCGGGGCAACGAGGGCTTCACCAACGACGTCACGGTGCGTCACGCCAGCCAGGGCAGGACCGAGGTCACCAAGGCCAGCGGCGAAGGTCGCTGGCTGGGTTTTGATTGTGGCGATGTGAAGCCGATGCAGCCCTCGCAGCCCAAGTGAAGCAAAGGCTGTCGCAGATCCTGTTCAGCCAGGGTTTCGGGACGCGCCGCCTGTGCGCGGGGCTGGTGTGGCACGGTGAGGTCAGCGTCAACGGCGAGATCGTCGAGGACCCTGATGCCGAATTCGAGACGACGGGGCTGCGCTTCTATGTCAATGGGCAGGAGTGGCCCTTCTTCGACAAGGCCCTGGTGCTGCTGAACAAGCCGGCCGGCTACGAGTGCTCGCAAAAGCCCAAGCATCACCCCAGCGTGCTGAGCCTGCTGCCCGCGCCGCTGCGCGAGCGTGGCGTGCAGCCCATAGGCCGGCTGGATGAAGACACGACCGGCCTGCTGCTGCTGACCGACGACGGCGCGCTGATCCACAAGCTGACCTCACCCAAGCACCATGTGCCCAAGGTTTATGAGGCGCGCTGCAAGCATCCGCTGACCCAGGCCATGGCGGAGCAGCTGCTCGCCGGCGTCGAATTGAATGAGCCTGAAGGAAAGTTCCAGCGCCCGCCCGAGATCAGCAAGGCCGAAGGCGCGGAGATCGTCGACGAGACCCTGCTGCGGCTGACCCTCGTCGAAGGCAAATACCACCAGGTCAAGCGCATGGTGGCGGCGGTCGGCAACCGGGTCGAGGCCCTGCATCGCCCGCGGTTCGGCGCGCTGACGCTGTCGGACGACCTCAAGCCCGGTGAATGGCGCTGGGTCAGCAGCCCAGCTGACGTCTGGGGACAATAGCGTCGATGCGAGTTTTCAGAGGCTTCCACCACCCCGGCATTGCGGCCGCCTGCGCGCTGACCATCGGCAACTTCGACGGTGTTCACCGTGGCCACCAGGCCATGCTGGCCCTGCTGCAGTCCGAGGCTCGGCACCGCGGCCTGCCGACCTGCGTGATGACGTTCGAACCGCATCCACGCGACTTCTTCGCCGCCAAGGCCGGCAAGCCGGAGCTGGCCCCCGCCCGCATCGCGCCGCTGCGCGACAAGCTCGCCGAGCTTGAGCGCTGCGGCGTCGACCAGGTCGTCATCCTGCGCTTCGACGAGTCCCTGGCTTCGCTGCCGGCCCAGGACTTCATCCGCCAAGTGCTGCGTGAAGGCCTGGGTGCCCGCTATGTACTCGTGGGCGACGACTTCCGCTTCGGCGCCAAGCGCCAGGGTGACTACGCCACGCTCGACGCCGCCGGCCAGGCTCAGGGATTCGACGTGGCCCGCATGATGAGCTACGAGGTGCATGGCCTGCGCGTGAGCAGCTCGGCGGTGCGCGAGGCACTGGCCGCCGGTGACATGGCCAAGGCCGCGGCGCTGCTGGGCCGTCCCTATGCCATCTCGGGCCACGTCGCCCACGGCCGCAAGCTGGGCCGCCAGCTCGGCGAATCCAAGCCCGGCGCGGCCGACGGCTTCCGCACGCTGAACCTGCGGTTCCCCCACGACAAGCCCGCCGCTCACGGCATCTTTGCGGTTCTCGTCCATGGCCTGACGCCCGAGGCCATGCCCGGCGTTGCCAGCTTGGGCAACCGGCCCACGGTGGAAGACGCCGGCCGCGTGCTGTTGGAGGTCCATTGCCTGGACTGGCCCGAATCCGAACTGGGCGCCGAGGGGGGCTACGGTAAACTTGCCCGCGTGGAACTGCTGCACAAACTTCGCGACGAAGCCAAGTACGACGGGCTGGAAGCGCTCACGGCTGCCATCGCGGCCGACACGGCGGCAGCGCGCGCCTTCCTGGCCACCCACGCTGCCCAGCGTCGCCAGACCACGCGCGACCGAATTTGAAGCGGCGCCCTGCCGCTCTTCGCTCGTTCGCCCTCCCCGTCTTCTGAAGCCAGGCTCGCAGCCTGGCCGCATGCCATGACCACCCCGGACTACCGTTCCACCCTCAACCTGCCCGACACCTCCTTCCCGATGCGCGGCGACCTGCCCAAGCGCGAACCGGGCTGGGTCAAGGAGTGGGAGGAGCACGGCGTCTACAAGAAGCTGCGCGATGCCCGCTGCGGCAAGCCCAAATTCGTGCTGCACGACGGCCCGCCCTATGCCAACGGCCAGATCCACATGGGTCACGCCGTCAACAAGATCCTCAAGGACATGATCGTCAAGGCTCGCCAGCTCTCGGGCTTCGACGCGGCCTACATCCCTGGCTGGGACTGCCACGGCCTGCCCATCGAGAACCAGATCGAGAAGACCTTCGGCCGTGGCCTGCCGCGCGACGAGGTCCAGGCCAAGAGCCGCGCCTACGCCGCCGAGCAGATCGACCAGCAGCGCGTCGACTTCAAGCGCCTCGGTGTGCTGGGCGAGTGGGACCACCCCTACAAGACGATGGACTTCGTCAACGAGGCCGGCGAGATCCGCGTCTTGAAGCGCCTGTTCGAGCGCGGCTTCGTCTACCGCGGCCTCAAGCCCGTCTACTGGTGTTTCGACTGCGGCTCGTCGCTGGCCGAGTTCGAGATCGAGTACGCCGACAAGCAAAGCCCCGCCGTCGACGTCGCCTTCCTGAGTGCCGAACCCGACAAGCTCGCGGCAGCCTTCGGTGTGGCCCCTCTCACCAAGGATGCCTTCACCGTCATCTGGACGACGACGCCCTGGACCATCCCCGCCAACCAGGCGCTCAACCTCAACCCCGAGTTACCTTACGCGCTTCTAGACACGCCCAAGGGCTATTTCGTCGTCGCCGAGGCCCTGGTCGAGAAATGCCTGGCGCGCTGGGGCATCGAGGGCCAGACCGTGGCCACGGTGCCGGGTCGCAAGCTGGAGCTGCTGAAGTTCAAGCATCCTCTCGCCCATGTGCATCCCGGCTTCGACCGTGAAAGCCCGGTCTACCTGGCCGACTACGCCACCGCCGACGACGGCACCGGCGTCGTGCACTCCGCGCCCGCCTATGGCCTGGACGACTTCCAGTCCTGCGTCGCCCACGGCCTGGCCTTCGACGACATCCTGAACCCCGTGCAGGGCAACGGCACCTATGCTGCCGACCTGCCACTGTTCGGTGGCCAGCACATCTGGAAGGCCAACCCCGTCATCGCGCAGACGCTGCTGGAAAACGGCCGGCTGATGGCCCAGTCCAAGCTGACCCACAGCTACCCGCATTGCTGGCGGCACAAGTCGCCCGTCATCTACCGCGCCGCGGCCCAGTGGTTCGTGCGCATGGACGAAGGCGACGGCCTTTTCACGACGGACAAGGCCCCCGACACTTTGCGCAAGACGGCCTTGGCCGCCATAGCGGCCACCGGCTTCTACCCCGAGAACGGCAGGGCACGGCTCTACGACATGATCTCGGGCCGGCCCGACTGGTGCATCTCGCGCCAGCGCTCCTGGGGCGTGCCCCTGCCCGTCTTCCTGCACAAGGACACGGGCGAGGCCCACCCGAGGACGCTGGAGTTCATCGATCGCGCGGCCCAGCTCGTCGAGCAGGGCGGCGTGGAGGCCTGGGCCCAGCTCGACGCCCGCGACTGGCTGGGCGACGAGGCCGCCCAGTACACCAAGGGCAACGACATCCTGGACGTCTGGTTCGACTCCGGCTCCACGTTCCAACATGTGCTCAAGGGCAGCCATGCCGGTGCCGCCCACGAGACCGGCCCCGAGGCCGACCTGTACCTGGAAGGACACGACCAGCACCGCGGCTGGTTCCACAGCTCGCTGCTGCTGTCCTGCGCTCTGCAGGGCCGCGCCCCCTACCGCGGCCTGCTGACCCATGGCTTCACCGTGGACAGCCAGGGCCGCAAGATGAGCAAGTCGCTGGGCAATGGCATCCAGCCGCAGGAGGTCAGCCAGAAGCTGGGCGCCGAGATCATCCGCCTGTGGGTCGCCGCCTCCGACTATTCGGGCGACATCGCCGGCGACGACAAGATCCTCGCCCGCGTCGTCGACGGCTACCGCCGCATCCGCAACACGCTGCGCTTCCTGCTCGCCAACGTCAGCGACTTTGACGCAGCGGCGGATGCAGTCGCGCCCGAGGACCTGCTGGAGGTGGACCGCTACGCGCTGGCCCGCGCGGCCGAGCTGCAGGCCGACATCCTGGCCCACTACGAGCGCTACGAGTTCCACCCGGTCGTCGCCAAGCTGCAGGTCTACTGCTCCGAGGACCTGGGCGCCTTCTACCTGGACGTGCTGAAGGACCGCCTCTACACGACGGCCCCGAAGTCACCGGCGCGCCGCTCGGCCCAGACCGCGCTGTGGCAGATCACCCAGGCCATGCTGCGCTGGATGGCGCCCTTCCTCAGCTTTACGGCCGAGGAGGCCTGGAAGATCTTCGCCAGCAAGAAGGCTGGCGACACCATCTTCACGGAGACCTATTGGGACTTCGGCGCGACCGATGCCAGCCTGATCGCCAAATGGGACCGCATCCACGCCATCCGCGACGAGGTCAACAAGGCGATCGAGGCCGTGCGCACGACGGGTGCCGTGGGGGCTTCGCTGCAGGCCGAACTGGTGCTCAAGGTCAACGAGCAGGACCAGGCCCTGCTTGACAGCCTGGGCGAAGACCTGCGCTTCGTCTTCATCACCTCGGCCGTCAAGCTCATGTCCGCAGCGGAACTGGGCGTCGTCGTCACGCCAAGCCAGCACGCCAAGTGCGAGCGCTGCTGGCACTACCGCGCGGATGTGGGCAGCAATGCCGAGCACCCGACGCTGTGCGGGCGCTGCGACAGCAACCTCTACGGTGCGGGAGAAACCCGCACCATCGCCTGATGGCGGTGTACTGAACCGCGGACCGGCGCCGGTCCGCCCCAAGTCGGCCCGCAGATGATGTGCTTGCGGCTCAATGCCGCAAGCATCATCGTCCCCTCGGGGGCTGAGGCCGGACACGGCAAGTCCTGTGGACTCGCCGTACCTGCCGAAGAGCAGCCGCTTTGCCGGCTGCGCGGTCTGCAAGACCCGCTGGACTCACCGGTGTTCAGCCGGCGTGAGTCCGGACGAGGGGCTCACGGGAACGCTGGAACATTCGGTTCGACCCCCTCGAAGTGCGCTTCGGGGTGGGTGCGTTCCAGCAGTTCCTCGATCTCGGTGATGCGCGTGCGCGGCACGTCGACGATGAGCAGGTATTGCCCGTCGGCAATGGCCTGCTCAAAGCGTTTCAGGCGCCGGCTCGGCGTCGAGCTGCCGATCATGCTGGCCGACCAGGTGCCCAGCATGGCGCCTGCGGCGGCCATGCCGATGGCGACAGCCGCCGGGGAGGCCGCGCTGATCGCCAGGGCCGCAGCCACGCCGCCCGCCGCGCCCAGACCCGAGCCGATCAGTGCCCCGTTCTGGGCCGCCTCGACCAGGTCCGAGGTCTGCAGCACATTGGCCGCGTGCAGGCCATCCATGGCCGCGCCCTCGGCCGCGACGAAATGGATGTGGTGCTCGGTGATGCGGGCGAGCAACAGCTCATCCATCGTGCGCCGCGCGCTGCTCAGATGGGGCAGCAGCCAGTAAATGCGCTTTCGCATGGCGTCATTCTCCAACGAGTAGGGAGAACTCCGCTTCTACGCTGCTTCTCCTCCGCCCACAAGCCCCGGCTCGGCGGCAAGTTACATTGACGGCCCTCGCCTCGCGACCCACACCATGCCTTCTCGCCCGTCGTCCTCGTCTTCCGGCCTCACCACCTGGCTGCTGATCGCCGCCCTCATCATCCTGGCCGACCAGCTCACCAAGGTGCTGATCCTGCGCACCTTCCAGCTCGGCGACGTACACCCGGTCACCAGCTTTTTCGACGTGGTGCGGGCCCACAACTTCGGCGCCGCCTTCAGCTTCCTGCATGGCGCCTCGGGCTGGCAGCGCTGGTTCTTCCTCGGCCTGGGGCTGGCCGCGGCCGGCTTCATCGTCTGGATGCTGCGCCGCCACGGCCACCAGAAGCTGTTCGCCTGGGCGCTGACGCTGATCCTGGGTGGGGCCCTGGGCAACGTCATCGACCGCGCCGTCCACGGCTATGTCGTCGACTTCATCCAGGTCCATGCCGGCGGCTGGTATTTCCCGGCCTTCAACGTGGCCGACAGCGCCATCACCATCGGCGCCATCCTGCTGATCCTGGACGAACTGCGGCGCGTGCGCCGTGGCTGATCAGACATAGCGCCACAGCGGCGTGAAGGCCGGAAGGCGGTGCATACGGATTCAGCGGCATGCCGGCAAAGACCATGCTGCACAGCGCCATCAGCGCGGCCATGCCGAGTTGCCGTCAGGCCAGCGGCACTGGCTCGATGCGGGGGGACGGAACGGGTCTCATGAGCTTGCAGCGGGCGTCGTACGCGTACCCGGCCGCAGCGGCAGCTCGGCAACAACGCCACGCGGCTGGTTCAGGCGCAACTCCAGGCGGCCGGCATCGCCATGGGCGGCCTTCAGCCGGGCCCGGATATTGGCCAGTCCCATGCCACCGCCGCTGCCGCTGCCCATGCCGGCACCATTGTCGGCCACGGCCAGCTTCAAGCGGCCGGCGCCCGCCACCTCGGCACGGATATCGATGCAACCGCCTTCAGGCAGTGGCACCAGGCAATGCTTGAGCGAGTTTTCCGCCAGCGTCAGCAGGAGCATGGGCGGCAGCTCGGCATCGAGCAGCGCGTCGTCGGCCACGTCCACCCGCCATTGCAAGCGCTTCGCGCCCATACGCACCTGGTGGATGGCGAGAAAGGCTCGCACCAGCTCGACCTCCTGGCCCAGGCTGGCCTTGCCCTCGCGCAGTCGCGGTAGCGCGGCCCGCAGATAGCGGCCGAGGTCGTCCAGCAGGCCGCAGACACTGGGCGGGTCGTCGGCCAGCAGCTGGCGCACAATGGCCAGAGTGTTGAACAGAAAGTGCGGCTCGATCTGGGCCTGCAATAGCTGGGCGCGCGCGACATCGAGTTCACCCCGCAGCGCGGCCTGCTGCAGGGCCGCACCGTGCAGGGATTCGTCGGCGCGCCGGCGCTGCCAGCCGAACTCGTAGAGCCCCGTCAGCAGCGGGCCCCAGCTCAGGCATTAGACGGCCTTCTGCGGCAGGTAGGCCGGCGGCACCTGCCAGCCGTTCATGCGCCAGGCCGAGGCCTGGCAGTGGCACAGCGAGCCCTGGCCTCCGGTGGCCAGGCCCAGGACCAGCAGGCCGGCCCGACGCCGCGTACCGGCCACCGGCAGGCGCGGATGCACAAGCGCCACGCCCAGCACCAGCACGCCCCAGAACAACAGTTCCCAGCCGAAGGTGCGCAGCAGGTCGGCCCCCAGGGTCTTGCTGTGATCGAGCGAGATGCGCCGGTGCAGGTAGTACAGCGTCGTGGCGCTGGCCAGCAGCAGGACCAGCCGCAGTTCGTTGAAATAACGGTGACGCCAGGTGGCAGCGGGCATGCTCGGGGCGTGAATGCATGGCAACGCTAGCCCAGGCCCTTGGGCACGGCGAGCGATGGCCGACGAAAGCGTCGAACCGGGGCGACAAAAGCTGGCAAATGCCACACCCAAACCGCCGCGCCAGCGCGGGACCTGTCCTTGCCTAAGGTGACAATCGCGCGCCTTCACGCCACCCTCCGATGCTCCTCGACTTCGCCAGCTTGAGCCACTATGACTGGCTCGACGTTCCCCTGTGGGTCTTCGATCCCGAACAACAGCGCAACCTCTGGGCCAATGCCGCGGCCCTGCGCTTCTGGCATGCCGACAGCGCCGAGGAATTCTTGTCGCGCGACTTCTCCGAGCATGGCAATGCCGTGCGCGAGCGCCTGGCCGTCACGGCGGCCGACCATGCGCAGGGCAAGATCGTCCGCGAGCAATGGACCCTCTACCCCAAGGGCGAGCCGACGACGGTGATGCTCGTCTCGCGCGGCATGCGCACGCCGGACCGCCGCCAGGTCATGCTGTTCGCCGCCGACTCCCTGGGCGGCGGCGCTGACCTCGCCATGCTGCGCGGCGTCGAGGCCCTGCAGCACACCACGGTGCGCATCGCCGTCTTCGGCCTGGCCCAGGGCGAGCTGCTGATGCGCAACCCCGCCGCGGCGCTGACCTTCGGCGACACGCCGCCCGGCCCGGGCCAGAACGAGTTCACCCGCCTGTTCGCTCACGCGGGCGATGCCGCCAGCATCCTCGGCCGCGTGCAGCGCGGCGAGACCTGCCGCCAGGACGTCGAGTTGCAGACCCTGGCCGGCCCCTGCTGGCATGCGCTGGACGCGCGGCCCATGCGCGACCCTGTCACCGGGGACACCGTCATGCTGCTGAACGCGCGCGACATCGCCGATCTGAAGGCCAGTCAGGCGGCCCTGGTCGCCGCGCGGGAGGCCGCGGAGCAGGCCAGCCATGCCAAGAGCAGCTTCCTGGCCAATATGAGCCACGAGATCCGCACGCCCATGAACGGCGTGCTGGGCCTGACCGAGCTGGTATTGCAGGCCGGTGAGCTCGATGAGCGCCAGCGCCGCTTCATCGGCATGGCCCACCAGTCCGCCAAGGGTCTGATGACCATCATCAACGACCTGCTGGACGTGGCCAAAATCGAGGCTGGCAAGATCATCATCGACGAGCAGCCCTTCAGCCTGCACGACTGCCTGGGCGAGTCGCTGCAACCCCTGCTGCTGCAGGCGCACGACAAGGGCATCCAGCTGCATGCCCGCGTGCAGCCCGGCGTGCCGTCCTGGATGATCGGCGACGCTCTACGGCTACGCCAGGTGCTGATCAACCTGATCGGCAATGCCCTCAAGTTCACCGAGCATGGCGAGGTGCGCATCGAGATCTCGCTGGCCGATGCCTACGAGGGCGATGGCCCTGACCACCTGCGCCTGCGCGTGGCCGTCACGGACACCGGCATCGGCATGACGCGCGACCAGATCGGCCAGATTTTCGACCCCTTCACCCAGGCCGACGGCAGCATCACGCGTCGCTATGGCGGCACTGGCCTGGGCCTGACCATAGTGCAGCGCCTGGTCGGCCTGATGGATGGCGAAATTGCCGTGGAAAGCGAACCCGGTGTCGGCTCCAGCTTCAGCTTCGAGCTGAAGCTGGGGCGGGTGACGACCTGAAGATCGCCCTCAGGGCAAGAGCACGGCGCTGCCCAGCAGCTGGCGGGCTTCCAGATCGGCGTGGGCCCGCGTCGCGTCGGCCAGCGCATAGCGCTTGTCGATGCGGATCTTGACCTTGCCGCTGGCCACCATGTCGAACAGCTCGTCACCCATGGACTGGGTGGCCTCGCGCGTGGCGATATGGGTGAACAGCGTCGGCCGCGTCACATAGACCGAACCCTTGGCGGCCAGCGTACCGATGCTGATTGGCGGCACCGGACCCGAGGCGCCGCCAAAGCTGGCCAGCAGGCCGAAGGGCGCGAGGCTGTTCAAGGAGCCCTCCCAGGTGTCGGCGCCGACCGAGTCATAGACGACCTTGACGCCACGGCCGCCGGTGATCTCGCGCACCTTGGCGGCGAAGTCGGTGTCGCGGCGGTAGTTGATGGCGTGGGTCGCGCCATGGCCCAGGGCGAGCTGGCATTTCTCGTCGCTGCCCGCGGTGCCAATGAGTTGCAGGCCCAGCGCCCGGGCCCACTGGCAGGCGATCAGGCCAACGCCGCCGGCCGCGGCATGAAAGAGCACGAAGTCGCCCGCCTGCAGCCCGCCCTGGGGCAGGGTCTTGCGCAGCAGGTATTGCACCGTGAGGCCCTTCAGCATCATGGCCGCGGCCGTGTCGCTCGCGATGGCATCGGGCAGCTTGAGCACGCACTTGGCTGGCATCACCCGCACCGTTGCATAGGCCCCCGGCGGGTTGCTGGCGTAGGCCGCACGGTCACCCGGCTTCAGGTGGTTGACGCCCTCGCCCACCGCTTCCACGACACCTGCGCCCTCCATGCCCAGGCGGGCCGGCAGAGGCAAGGGGTAGCTGCCGTTGCGATGGTAGACGTCGATGTAGTTCAGCCCGCAGGCCTCGTGGCGGATGCGGACCTCGCCCGGGCCGGGTGCGCCGACCTCGACGTCCACCAGTTTCAGTTGCTCAGGCCCACCCGGGGCCTCGATGACGATGGCCTTTTCACTCATCAAACTCTCCTGGTTGCGTTCCCGGTTATCGTGCCAGCCCTTTGCGCGCCCGTCTTGCCTGGATGAAGCTGACCCCACGCCTTGCTGTGCTGCTGAGCCTGCCGCCCCTGCTCTGGGCCGGCAATGCCGTCATCGGCCGCATGGTGCGCCACGACATCCCGCCGATGGCGCTGAACGCGCTGCGATGGCTGATCGCCTTCGTGCTGCTGACCCCGCTGGCCAGCCGACTGCTGGCCGACCCACGCGAGGCGCTGAAGCGCTGGCACGGCCTGGCCTGGCTGGGCTTTCTGGGCATGGGTTGCTACAACTCGCTGCAGTACCTGGCCCTGCACACCTCGTCGCCACTCAACGTCACGCTGATCACCGCCAGTATGCCGGTCTGGATGCTGGGCGTGGGCGCCCTCTTCTACGGCGTGAAGCCGAAACGGCGCCAGCTGGCCGGCGCGCTGCTGTCGTTGCTCGGCGTGGCCGTCGTCATCGCGCGTGGCGACCCCGCGGCCCTGCTGGCCGTGCGTTTCGTGCCGGGCGACCTGCTGATGCTGCTGGCCTTGTTCACCTGGGCCATCTACTCCTGGATGCTGTCCCGCCCGGCACGAGGCCTGCGCCCCGGCGAACGCCCGGACTGGAACTGGGCCGAATGGCTGATGGCGCAAATGATGTTCGGCGTCGTCTTCTCGGGCGGGGCGGCGGGCGTGGAGCAGGTCGTCGCACCTGCCGGCATCCATTGGAGCCCGACGCTGATCGCCGCGCTGGCCTATGTGGCCGTCGGCCCCTCGTTGATCGCCTACCGCTGCTGGGGCCTGGGCGTGGCTGAGGCCGGGCCGGCCCTGGCGGGCTTCTTCGTCAACCTGACCCCGGTGTTCGCCGCCCTCATCTCGGCAGCCCTGCTCGGTGCCGCGCCGGCCTGGTACCACGGTCTGGCCTTCGTGCTGATCGCCGCGGGCATCATCGTCTCGTCCCGCTGATGCAGGTTCTCCACGCCGACGATCGCCTGGTCGTCATCGCCAAACCCGCCGGCCTGCTCAGCGTGCCGGGGCGCTCCGAGCCCGACTGCGCGAGTGCGCGCGTGCAGGCCATCTACCCCGATGCCCTCATCGTGCATCGCCTCGACCAGGCGACTTCCGGACTGCTGCTGTTCGCCCGCGGCATCACGGCCCAGCGCGAGCTCAGCGCCGATTTCGCCGCGCGCCGCGTCGGCAAGCGCTATGTCGCCATCGTCGCTGGCCAATTGGAAGGCGAAGGCCTCATCGACCTGCCGCTCTGTGCCGACTGGCCCAACCGGCCGCGCCAGCAGGTCGACCTGGAACACGGCAAGCCCTCGCAGACGCGCTGGCGCGTGCTGGCCCATGAAGGCGGCCACACCCGCGTCGCACTCGTGCCGCTGACGGGCCGCAGCCACCAACTGCGCGTGCACCTCGCCCACCTTGGCCATGCCATCCTGGGCGATGCGCTCTACGCTGCGCCCAATGTCGCCGCGGCCAGCCCGCGCCTGCTGCTGCACGCCAGCGAGCTGCAGGTCGGCGGCCATCACTTCATCTACCCACCGGATTTCTGAACATGCACCTCTACATCGTCACTGGCAGCTCCCGCGGCCTGGGTGCTGCGCTTGTTCAGCAGCTGAACCGGGCCGGCAACACCGTCATTGGCATGGCCCGCAAGCTCAACCCCGCGCTGAAGGCCGAGCAGTGGGCGCTGGACCTCGCCGACCCGCTGCCCGCCGCCGAACGCCTGCAGGCCTGGCTGCGCGTCAACACCGGCTGGAACAGCGCCACGCTGATCAACAACGCCGCCCTGCTCAGCGAGCCCGGCCCGCTGGCCACCAGCGATCTCGCCCAGCTGTCCGCCGCCCTGCGCGTCGGCCTGGAGGCGCCGACGCTGCTGAGTCGTGTCTTCCTGGCCGAGACACTCGGCGTGCGCCAACGCCGCATCCTCAACATCTCCTCCGGCCTGGGTCGGCGTGCCATGGCCGGCAGCGCCGCCTATTGCGCCATCAAGGCCGGGTTGGACCACCTGAGCCGCGCCCTCGCTCTAGAGGAGCCCGAGGTCAGCATCGTGTCCCTGGCTCCAGGCGTCATCGATACCGACATGCAGATCCAGCTGTGCGGCGCCGACCCGGTGCGCTTCCCCGAACAAACGCGCTTCCAGGGCCTGAAGGACGGCGGCCAGCTGCAGACCGCGGATGCGACGGCGGCTGCCATCGTCAGTTTTTTCATGCGACCAGACTTCGGGAAAACCGTCGTTGCCGACATCCGGGACGCTTGAAAATCCTGAAGAGGGCCTGCAGTTTCGGGCTCGCTTTCCTCTTCAGGAGATCCACTTGAACCGCATCCTCGCTGTGACCCTGGCCGCCCTGCTGGCCGTCGCCCTGCCCAGCCACGACGCTGAGGCCAAGCGCCTGGGCGGCGGTGGCATCAAGCGCAGCGTGCCCACCCAGACTTCGCCTCAGACGCCGCCGGCCCAGCAGCCGGCTTCGCCACAGCAGGCCGCTCCCAACAAGCAGGCAGCGGCGGCGCCGGCAGCCCCCGCCGCTGCCCCTAAGCGCTCCTGGCTCGGGCCCATTGCCGGCTTGGCCGCGGGCCTAGGCCTGGCCGCGTTGGCCAGTCACTTCGGCTTTGGCGGCGAGATGGCCAGCCTGATGACGCTGCTGTTGCTCGGCATCGTGGCCGTCGTCGTGATCCGCTTCCTGGTGCGTCGCTTCGCTGCGCCCAAGCCGGCACTGGCTGGCGCCAACGGCGCCAGCTTCCGCGCTGCCGAACTGGCATGGAATCCTGCGCCCGCAGCAGCCGCCACCGCAACACCCGCCGGCTTCGATAGCACCGAGTTCGAGAAGCTGGCCAAGCAGGTCTTCATCCGCCTGCAGGCTGCCAACGATGCCGGCGACCAGACCGACCTGCGGCGCTTCACGACGCCACAGATGTACGCCAGCATCCAGCAGGAACTGTTGGAGCGGGGCGGCCAGCCCCAGCGCACCGAAGTGCTGCAGCTCGACGCCCGCGTCGTCGACATCGCCACCGAGGACGGCCAGCAGATCGTCTCGGTGCGCTTCTCGGGGTTGGTGCGCGAAAAGAGCGAGCAGGTTGCGGAGGACTTCGACGAAATCTGGCATCTGCTCAAGGCCGGCGAGGGCTGGCTGATCGCCGGCATCCAGCAGACCGCATGACCCAACTCATAGCGGGTTAGACCTGAGTCCCCACGAACCGAGAATGGGTGCTTCGAGCGCCCATTTCCTTTAAGGCCCCCATGATCCGTCTGCGTCTCTCCATCTGCGCCCTGGTGCCGGCCTTGCTGGCCGCCTGCGCGTCCTCGCCTATCCAGCCTCCGTCCTCGGCCGCCATCGTGGCACCCAATGCCAACCTGCTCGTGCAGGGCATCCCGCCCGTGCCACAGAGCCTGGCGGACGCCATCGGCCGCTACAACGACTTCCGCGGCCATGCCTTTGCAGACTGGCATCCGACCCAGCGCGAGATGCTGGTCAGCCATCGCAAGGCCGGCGCCAACACAGCGCAGATCTTTCGCGTGACGGCGCCGCTGGCCGAGGGCCAGCAGCTCACCGACGGCATCGACCCCGTCACGCGCGCCACCTACGAGCCGCGCAACGGCCAGTACATGGTCTTCGAGCGCGCCAGCGGCGGCAATGAGGTGGCCCAGATCTACCGCCTACCGCTGAACCAGCCCGGCGCCCAGCCAGTGCTGCTGACCAACCCCGACGAGCGCCACGCCATCAACACCTGGCTGCGCAAGAGCGGTCGCCTCATCTACTCGTCCGTGCCCATCGACCGCACGGCCCAGGGCGGCACGCGCACCAAGATCACCACCACGCTGTGGCTGATGGACCCCGAAATGCCTGAAGGCCGGCGCAAGCTGGCCGAGCTGGACGGCGGCGGCTGGGCAGCCAGCCGACCCTCGCCGGACGAAAAGCTGATTTCCCTGACGCGCTATCTGTCGGCCAACGAGTCGCAGATCTGGATGCTGGACCTGGACAGCGGCGTGCCCAAGCAGGTCGCGCCCGCTGTCGGCAGCCAGGAGGCCAAGGCGAGCTACTCGCCGGCCGGCTGGTCGCCGGATGGGCGCTCGCTGTGGATCGCCAGCGACCGCGCAGGTGAATTCCGCGAGCTGATGAAGCTGGACCTGCTCAGCGGCCGCATCGACCGCGTCAGCGGCCACATCCCCTGGGATGTCAGCGGCGTCACGCTGACGGAGGACCGCAGAAGGCTGGCGGCCCAGTTCAACGTCGACGGCCGCGACGAGCTGCATTTCTTCGATGCCGAGACTGCCAAGGAAGTTCCGGCGCCGGCCGCCTTGCCGAACGGCAATGTCGGCACCGCGTCCTACCACCACGGCCGCGGCGAACTGGCCTTCTCGATCAGCAATGCCCAGGGCCCGAGCCAGATCTACTCGCTGGGCACCGACGGCAAGGTCGAGCAATGGACGCGCGCCTCCGGCGCCGTAGACACCTCGGGCTTCAATGAGCAGAAGATCGTGCGGTGGAAGAGCTTTGACGGCACGACCATCTCTGGCCTGCTGACACAGCCGCCCAAGAAGTTCAGCGGCAAGCGCCCGGTGCTGATCTCCATCCACGGCGGACCCGAGTCCCAGGCGACCTTCGGCTTCCTCGGCCGCAATGCCTACTATGTGCAGGAGCTGGGCATGACCCTTATCCAGCCCAATGTGCGCGGCTCCAGCGGCTACGGCAAGAGCTTCCTGGCCATGGACAACGGCTTCAAGCGCGAGGACTCGGTCAAGGACATCGGCGCCCTGCTCGACTGGATCAAGACCCAGCCCGACCTGGATGCATCACGCGTGCTCGTCACCGGCGGCAGCTATGGCGGCTATATGACGCTGGCCGTGTCCACGAACTACGCCGACCGCATCGCCGGCTCCATCGACGTCGTCGGCATCTCTCACTTCGTGACCTTTTTGCACAACACCGAGAGCTATCGCCGCGACCTGCGCCGCGTGGAGTACGGCGACGAGCGCGACCCGGCGATGAAGGCCTTCCTCGACCAGATCTCGCCGCTGACCAACGCGGCCAAGATCAAGAAGCCCCTCTTCGTCATCCAGGGCAAGAACGACCCGCGCGTGCCTTACACCGAGGCCGAGCAGATCGTCGCGACGGTGCGCCAGGGCGGCACGCCGGTCTGGTATCTGCGCGCCGAGAACGAGGGCCATGGCTTCCAGAAGAAGGACAACCAGGACTACCAGTTCTACGCCACCGTGCTGTTCATGCAGCAGACGGTATTGAAGTAGGCCGGCCATAGGCCGGCGGGCGCGGCCAACTCGCCGGCGTTGGCGGGGTGCCCTGCCAATCACGGGCGGCGATCCAGCCGCCATGGCCCACGGCCAATGCGCAGGTCGGCTGCCACGCTGCCACCCGCGCAAGCAGCGCATGAAGCGACTCACCGCTGTCGAAATCGAAGTCGCGGAAGTTGGACATCCAATGCTCGAACTCGGCTGGCCTGATTTCGCTCCAGGCTCTGCCGTCCCAGCGGCCGAAGTCCATCTCCGCCAAGGCCGGATCGACACGCCATCTGAAGCCCCAACGCTTGAGCCAGCGGCCCACGTCAGCTGCCCGGGCCAGCGGCGATGTGACGACCTCGCGCGGCAGGCCATGGCGGCGCGCATGGGCACGGATGCGGTGGGCCAGGCGCTTGGCCTTGCGCGGGTCCACCGGCAGATCGGTGCGCGCTCCGATGCAACGGCCTTGCGCGCCACGCGGCTTGGGGTGGCGCCAGATCGTAAACGCGATCATCAGAAAGAGACCGTGAAGGCCAGCAGCACGGCGATCTCGGCCAGTTGCTCCGTCGCGCCCAGGCCGTCGCCCGTGTAGCCGCCCAGGCGACGTCGCAGCCAATCGCGCATCAGCAGCGCGACCGCGGTGGCCGCGACGAAGGCGGCGAGCAGCCGCAGCGGAGCAATGCCGACCGTCGCCAGCGCCAGACCCAGCAGCAGGCACCAGCTCAGCGCCATGCCGAAATTGCGCGGCGCGACGGCCAGCGCCAGCGGCTTGGCCTTGGCATGCTCCACGTCACCACCATAAGGCAGGCTCACCATGACGCCCACTGCCGCCGTTCGTGCCAGGCTGTGGCTGAGGATCAGCGCGGCCATGGCGCCCATCAAGGGCCGCGTCGCCAAGACCGCCAGCAGGGCCGCGCGCAGCAGCAGCGACAGGCCCAGCGCCAGCGCGCCGTAGCTGCCGATTCGCGAGTCCTTCATGATGACCAACGCCTTGTTGCGGCCAACAGCGCCGCCCAGCGCATCGAAAGTGTCTGCCAGGCCATCCTCGTGGAAACCGCCGGTCAGCACGACCGTCGCGGTCAAGGCCAGCAAGGCGGCGATCCAGGCAGGCCAGAACTGCGCTGCGCCCACCAACACCGCCGCGCCGACAGCTCCCACAAGCCCCCCTACCAGCGGGAAGTGCCGCACGCAGTCGTTCAACCAAGCCGGCTCGAAGTGGCTCAGCCGCACCGGCAACCGGGTCAGGAATTGCAGAGCGACGAGGAAGAGCCTCACGGCTATTCCTTGTTGCTGACCCCGGCGCTTTCGAAGCTCGCCATGTCGGCCAGCAACGCGCAGGCGGCCGTCAGCAGCGGCCAGGCCAGGGCCGCACCACTGCCCTCGCCCAGGCGCAGGTCCAGGTCGAGCAGCGGGCGCACGCCCAGCTGCTGAAGCCAGCGTGCATGCGGGCCTTCCGCCGAACGATGCGCGAACACGCAGGCGGCCAGCACGCCGGGGCGCAGCGCCTCGGCCAGCGCGACGGCGGCCGTCGTGATGAAGCCGTCGACGACGACCACGCGCCGCCTGGCCGCGGCAGCCATGACGCTGCCGGCCATGGTGAGGATCTCGAAGCCACCGAGGGCCGCGGCAATCTGAAGGGGTGTCTGCGCGCCAGCGTTGGCGGCCAGGGCCTCGCCGAGGATGCCGAGCTTGCGGGCCACGCCCGCGTCATCCAGCCCCGTCCCGCGGCCGACGCAATCCGCCAGTGGCTGGCCGGTCAGGCGCTGCATCAGCAGGCTGGCCGAGGAGGTGTTGCCTATGCCCATCTCGCCCAGCAGCAGCGCGTTGCCCGGCAGGTGCTCGACCAGGGCCATGCCGTTGCGCAGCGCGCGCTCGGCCTGCTCCGTCGTCATGGCCGGACCGGCACTGGCGTCCGCTGTACCCGCGGCAATACGCAGGTCGAGAGCGCCATCGGCCAGGGGCGCATCGACGCCGCAATCGGCGATCGTCAGGGCCAGGCCATGCTGGCGCGCCAGCACGGAGACCGCGGCGCCTCCCGCCAGCATGTTCGCCACCATCTGCGGCGTGACCTCGCGCGGATAGGCCGACACGCCGCGCCGCGACAAGCCATGGTCGGCCGCGTAGACGACGAGCTGGGGCTGGTTCAGCGCAGGCTTCTCGACGCCCTGGATCAGCGCCAGCTGCAGGGCCAGGGCCTCGATGCGGCCAAGGGCGCCGAGAGGCTTGGTCTTGTAGTCGAGGGCGTGCTGGACGCGCGCGGTCAGGCTGGGCTCGGCAAGGGCCGGCAGGTCAGGAAAGTTCATGGGATCAGCCAACGAGGTTGGCCAGGGTCAGCAAAGCGAGAAGCAGCATCCACAGCACCACGGAACGCCACACCAGGCCGACGACGCTTTGCAGATGGCCGAGCTGGGGCGGCGCGCCGGCCGTGGAGCCGGCGGCGCCGGTGGATTCGGGCTCGGAGCCGGCGTCGAAGGTCTTGCTGCGGTCGGGCGTCACACCCGGCGCCGCGGCGCCGCCCAGCTGAAGACCGACCGCGCCGGCCGCTGAGGCGAGGATGATGCCTTCGTTGGAATGCAGCCAGAGGCTGGCATCGCGGCGCCAGCCGTTCACGGCTTCTTCGAAGTTGCCGACGATGGCGAAGCCGGTCGCCGTCAGCCGCGCGGGCACATGGTCGATGAGGCCGAAGGCCTGGCGCGACAACGCAAGCAAGCGCGGGTTGGTCGGCGCGTCCAGCGTGCGGCTCTTGAAGGCCCAGTAGCGGCCGGCGAATTCGGCCATGCGATAGAGCACGGCCCCCGCCGGGCCCAGGCCGACGGTCGAGCAGACGATGAACCAGAAGAACACGCCGAAGACATGGCGGTGGGCCGCGAGCAGGGAATGCTCGATGACGTGGCGGATCAGTTCGGTGCGCGGCAGCTCACTCGCATCCAGGTGGCGCCACTCGGCCAGCAACTGGCGGGCCGTCGCATCGTCGCCGCGCTCGAGGGCGTCGCGGATGTCGGTGTAGTAGTGGCTGAACTGGCGGAAGCCCAGGGTCAGGTAGAGGATGAGGACGTCAAGCCCCAGGGCCAGCAGCACGCTGAAATGGCGCAGCGCCCAATAGACCAGCGCGACGACCAGGCCGGGCACCAGCACCGTGATAGCCCAGACGACGGCGGCATGGTGCTCGTCGCCGGCGTCGAAGTTGCGGCCCGTCCAGCGCACCCAGCCAATGACGGACTGATGCACGCGGTTGCCATGCCTCAAGGGCTTGAGTTGCTCACAGAGCAGGGCCAACAGCACCGCGAAGAAATTCATGGGCCGGGATGATAGTGGCGCGCTCAGGCACCGCTGAGCAGTCGGTAGAGGTTGCGCAACATCGCGGCCGTCGCGCCCCAGATGAAGTACTCGCGTTCTTCGCCCTGCCAGGGCATGGACAGGAAGCGTCGCTCGGTGCCGGCGAACTCGAAACGGTGATGGCGGTGATGGGCCGGGTTCATCAAGAAGGCCAGAGGCACTTCGAAGGCCTCGGAGACCTCGAAGTCGTCGAGCTTGAGCGTGAACTCGGGTTCGACGAGGCCGACGACCGGCGTCACCTGGAAGGCCGTCACCGTCGAATAGACAGGCAGCTGGCCGATGACCTCGATGTGTTGGCGCGAGAGGCCGATCTCCTCCTCGGTCTCGCGCAGCGCCGTCGCCACCGGCCCGTCGTCCTCGGGCTCGACGCGACCGCCGGGGAAGCTGATCTGGCCGGCGTGGTCGCGCAGATGGTCGGTGCGGCGCGTCAGCAGCAGGTTCAGGCCGGCCTCCCGCTGCACCAAAGGCACCAGCACGGCGGCGCCCGCGGGCTCGCGATTGGCGAACAGGCCGCCGTCGCCAGAGAACTCGGGCGTCCAGGCCGCCCCGGCCGCCAAGCGGGCCCGGATGGCCGACGCCGTCAGTGCGAGGTCGGGAACGGCGGGGAGATGGTCGTCGACGCTCGTGACGGGGACGAGCTGAGGCTGGGTGATGGCAGGACGGGTCATGCGTCGGAAAAAACAAAAGCCGCCTAGAGCGTAGCTCCCGGCGGCTTTGGCGGTGAGGTACCGGCCGATTAAGCCAGCTTCTCCTTGATTCGCGCCGACTTACCCGAACGCTGGCGGAGGTAGTACAGCTTGGCACGGCGGACATCGCCGCGGCGCTTGACTTCGATCGAGGCGATCAGCGGGCTGTACAGCTGGAAGGTGCGCTCAACGCCTTCGCCGCTGGAGATCTTGCGGACGATGAAGCTGCTGTTCAGGCCGCGGTTGCGCTTGGCGATCACGACGCCTTCGTAGGCCTGCACGCGCTTGCGGCTGCCTTCAACGACGTTGACGCTGACGATCACAGTGTCGCCGGGGGCGAAAGCCGGGATGGTCTTGTTCAGGCGAGCAATTTCTTCTTGCTCAAGGGTTTGGATCAGGTCCATCTGTACTCCTAGGGATCTTGGCGGCTCGCTATTTATCGGGATGTTTGCAGCCTGCCAACTTGTAAGTCAGCCAGACCACTCGACCCGCCAGAGGATCGGACAGCCTGCAAGTATAGCCCGAAGACGCGGGTTTTGCCTAGAGCTTGGCCAGGAAGACCTCATCGGCCTTGCTCAACCGGCCGGCAGCCCGGGCAGCGGCGATCAGGTCGGGGCGGCGCGCTGCCGTCAGGGCCAGGGATTGCTGGCGGCGCCAGCGTTTGATGTCTGCATGGTGGCCAGAGAGCAGCACAGGCGGCACCTCTCGGCCATCCGGCAGGACTTCCGGGCGGCTGTAGTGAGGGCAGTCCAGCAGGCCGTCCGAAAAGCTGTCCTGCTCATGCGACTTGGCGTCGCCGAGCACGCCGTCCTGCAGCCGCGCGACGGCGTCCAGTAGGGCGATGGCGGGCAGCTCGCCGCCCGAAAGCACGAAGTCGCCCAGGCTGAGCTCCAGCGTCACCTGACGGTCCAGCACGCGCTGGTCGATGCCTTCGTAGCGGCCGCAAAGCAGGATGGCACCGGGGCCGGCGGCCAATTCCCGCACGCGGGCTTGGTCGATACGGGCGCCGGTCGGCGTGAAGTGGATGACGGCCGGCGTCGCTTCGCCACGATCTGCCTTGACAGCCGCCAGGGCCTTTTCCAGCGGTTCGGCCAGCATAACCATGCCAGGGCCGCCGCCATAGGTGCGGTCATCGACGCGGCGGTAGTTGTCTTCGGCGAAATCGCGCAGCGGCCACAGGCGCACGTCGACCTGACGGCTCTCGAAGGCGCGCCGCGTGACGCCATGCGTCAGATGCGGCGCGAACAGCTCCGGAAAAATCGTCAGGACGTCGAAGCGCATGGCTTCAGCTCAAAAATCCAGACCCCAGTCGACCGTGATCCGCTTGGCTTCGAGGTTCACGTCGTCGATGAAGTTGCCGACGAAGGGAATCAGGCGCTCCTGGTCGGGCTTGGGCGGTTCTTCCACACCGGGCGGCAGGATGCGCAGCACGGCGTGCGGGCCGGTGTCGATGAGGCCGATGACGCGGCCCAGGGCCTGCGATTCACGGTTGACGACGTCCAGGCCGATCAGGTCGATCCAGTAGTACTCGCCGTCCGGCGTGCGCGGGAAGGCACTGCGGGGGATGTGGATCTCGTGGCCACGCAGGGCCTCGGCGGCATTGCGGTCGTCCACGCCGTCGGCCATGGCGACGATGCCCTCGCCCTGCTCGCGCACCGAGCGCACGGCCAGGATCAACTGGCCGGGCTTGGGGCCGGTGGACTTCAAAAACCAGCGCTTGGCGCTGAACAGCGCGTCCGCGTCGGCCGAGTAGGCCTGCACCTTGAGGCCACCCTTGATGCCCCAGGCATCGAGGATGCGGCCCACCGGCACGAGATCGTCGGGCCAGGAAGCAAAAGACGGCGCCGAGGCGCCGTCTTGCTGAGGCTTGTTGCCTGCCACGCGCTTTAGGCGGCGGCGACAGCGGCCGTCTTGGCTTCGCCAACCAGGCGGGCCACGGTGGGCGACAGCTGGGCGCCGACACCGATCCAGTAGCTCACGCGGTCCTGCTCGACGCGCAGCTTCTCGGCAGCGCCGGAAGCGACGGGGTTGTAGAAGCCGACGCGCTCGATGAAGCGGCCGTCACGACGCTGGCGGCTGTTGGCCACGACGATGTTGTAGAAGGGGCGCTTCTTGGAGCCGCCGCGGGCCAGACGAATCACAACCATGATGTTTCCTAAAAATTGGCTGACTACCGCACGAGGAGACACTCAGGGCGAGCAAGTCGAATAGCAGGAACCCCTGCCGGGGAGGCACTGTAGATACGCCACAGCCATCTGTGACCAGCGCCGAAAACCGAGTATTATAAACTCGACTGCACCCGTGTTGAATAGTTCTCGAATCCAACAGATGTCACAGCCCGCCGCTCCCGTTTCGCCCCTGACCCTGCGCCCCAGCACTGACGTCGACTTGGCCGCAATCCAGGCCATCTACGCCCAGGCGGTGCTGGAGGGCACGGGCACTTTCGAGACCGAAGTGCCTGGCGTCGACGAAATGGGCCGCCGCCGCGCCGAGGTGCTGGGCCGCAACCTCCCCTGGCTGGTCGCCGAACGTGGCGGCGAGGTGCTGGGCTATGCCTATGCCAACTATTTCCGCCCTCGCCTGGCCTATCGCTTCTGCGTCGAGGACTCCATCTACCTCTCCCCCGCGGCCCAGGGCCAGGGCATCGGCCGGCTGCTGCTGGCAGAGCTGATGGCCCGCTGCGAGGCTGCCGGCGCCCGCCAGATGCTGGCCGTCATCGGGGACGCCAACAACGCCGGCTCGGTAGGCGTGCACACCGCCCTGGGTTTCCAGCACACCGGTGTCCTGAAGAGCGCCGGCTGGAAGTTCGGGCGCTGGCTGGACGTGGTGCTGATGCAGCGCCCCCTGGGCCTGGGCGACAGCGCCGTCGCGGAATGAACAACGGCAGCAAGCACAAGGCTGTCGCGACCTGGCTGGCCCTGACGGTCGGCGTTTTTGGCCTGCACCGGCTCTATCTGCATGGCCTCAAGGACCGCTGGGCCTGGCTTTTCCCGCTACCCACGCTGCTAGGCCTGATCGGCGTCAACCGCATGGACCATCTGGGCCAGGACGACCGACTGGCCTGGGTGCTGATTCCCCTGCTCGGCATCAGCCTGGTCGCGGCGCTCCTGGGCGGCATCGTCTACGGCCTGATGCCAGACGAACGCTGGAACGAGCGCTTCAACGCCGGTCGCCCGGCTTCGACTGGCGGCTGGGCCGCCGTCATCGGCGTCGTGCTCTGCCTGCTGTTCGGCGGCACGTCGCTGATGGCGACCATCGCCTTCAGCGCGCAGCGCTACTTCGAATCCCAGGCCGGTCAATAGAGAGCGAAGCTGATCCAGTAGCAGACGCCGGCCATCAGCGCCGCGGCCGGGATGGTGAAGATCCAAGCCCAGACGATGCTGCCGGCCACACCCCAGCGCACGGCCGACGGGCGCTGCACCGAGCCCACACCGACGATGGCGCCGGTGATGGTGTGGGTCGTCGACACCGGCACGCCCAAGGCGGTCGCCAGGAACAGCGTGATGGCGCCGCCGGTTTCGGCGCAGAAGCCGCCCACGGGCTTGAGCTTGGTGATGCGCTGGCCCATGGTCTGGACGATGCGCCAGCCGCCGAACATCGTGCCCAGACCGATGGCGATATAGCAGGCAACGATGACCCAGCTGGGTGGCGCCTTGTCGCCGACGCTGACCATGCCGGCCGCAATCAGTAGCATCCAGATCAGGCCGATGGTTTTCTGAGCATCGTTGCCGCCGTGGCCGAGGCTGTAGAGACCCGCCGACACGAGTTGCAGCCGGCGGAACCAGCGGTCGACGCGGATGGGTGACGTGTGCCGGCAGATCCAGGCCACCAGGACCATCATCAGCGAGCCCAAGAGGTAGCCCAGCAACGGCGACACGATGATGAAGGCCACCGTCTTCCAGATGCCGCCCGCAATCAGGGCCGACGGGCCGGCCTTGGCGACGACGGCACCGGCGATGCCGCCGATCAGCGCATGCGATGAGCTCGACGGGATGCCCCACCACCAGGTGATGGCGTTCCAGGCGATGGCGCCTATGAGCGCGCCGAAGACGACGTGATGGTCCACCACGCCGGGCTCGACGATGCCCTTGCCCACCGTGGCCGCCACCTTGAGCTGGAAGATTGCGATGGCGACGACGTTGAAGAAGGCCGCGAACAACACGGCCTGCTGGGGCTTCAGCACGCCGGTGGAAACGACGGTGGCGATGGAGTTGGCTGCGTCGTGGAAGCCGTTCATGAAGTCGAACAGCAGCGCCAGCACGACGAGCAGGGCCACCACCCAGAAGGCGATCTCAGCGGATGCCATGCGTCGACCTGATCAGGAGTTCTCGAGGACGATGCCCTCGATCAGATTGGCGACATCCTCGCAGCGATCGGAAATGGATTCGAGCTGCTCGTAGATGGCCTTGAGCTTGATCAGCTCGCGCACGTCCTCCTGCTCGCGGAACAGGCGCGACATGGCCGAGCGCATGACGCGGTCGGCATCGGACTCCAGGCGGTCGATCTCCTCGCAGGTCTTCAGCGCCGCCTCGGTCGTGGTCGGCTTGCTGAGATGGGGCAGCAAGGTCACGGCATGCTGGACGCGCTCGCAGCAGCGCACCGACAGCGTCGCCAGTTGCAGCACCTGCTCGGGCACGGCGCGCACGTCGTAGAGCGACAGCGTCTCGGATGAATCCTGTAGCAGGTCGACGATGTCATCCATCGCGTTGATCAGGCTGTGGATCTGCTCGCGGTCGATGGGCGTGATGAAGGTGCGGTGCAACAGCCGGTTCACCTCGGCGGTGACGCGGTCGGCCGCATGCTCCGCCTTATCCACCTCGTCGGCGTACTGCTGGCGCAGGGCCGGATCGGCATAGTTCTCGATCATCTTCAGGAAGGCGCGCGCACCTTCCTGAATGAAGCCGCCGTGTTCGTTGAACAGCTCAAAAAAATTGCCCTCGCGGGGCAGTAGCTTGCCAAACAACATGGCCATCCTTGAATTTCTTGACGGCGCGCAGTTTACCGGGAGCTGTCACATATTCGTCATCAAACTGACCTGAAGATGAAGTAGTCCGCGCCCAGCAGGCACAGCCCGGCCCAGAGGAAGTCCAGCTTCAGCGGCTCGCCCATGTAGAAGACGCTGAAAGGCACGAAGACGGTCAGCGTGATGACCTCCTGGGTGATCTTCAGCTGGGCCAGGCTGAAACCGGCACCATGCCCGATGCGGTTAGCCGGCACCTGCAACAGGTATTCGAACAGGGCGATGCCCCAGCTGATCAGGGCCGCAATCCACCAGGCCTTGGTCGACAGGCCCTTGAGGTGACCGTACCAGGCGAAGGTCATGAACACGTTGGACAGCAGCAGCAGGCCAACGGTCTGCCAGCCGGCTAGGGTCGAGAACATCGTCTTGTCTCCGGATCAGAGGGTGAGCGGGCCAAGCCTCTCGATGCGCTGCTGCTGCCAGCCCGCACCAGCCGCCAGGTGAGCCAGCTCGGGTGCGATCTCCAGCAGCGGCCGCAGCACGAAGGCACGCCCACCCAGGCGCGGATGCGGCAGCGTCAATCGCGGCGTCTCCAGCACTAGGTCGGCGTAGAGCAGCAAGTCCAGGTCCAACGTTCGCGGCGCGTTGCGATAGGGGCGTTCGCGACCATGGCCCAGCTCAATGGCTTGCAATGCGCCCAACAGCTCCAGGGGCTGAAGGGCGGTGTCCAGCGCCGCGACGGCGTTCAGGAAATCCGGGCCGCCGGCGTCGACCGGCGCGCTGCGCCAGACGCTGGACAGGGCGACGACCCGCGTTCCCGGCAGCGCCGCCATGTGCAGCGCCGCTTGCGTCAACGTCGAGGCGAGATCGGCGCCGAGGTTGGCACCCAGGCCGACATAGGCGCGCGAGCTCACTCGGCCGAGGCCGCGGACGCCGCGGCGCCCTCTCCGCCCCCAGCACCGCCGGGCTTGCGGCGGCGACGGCGACGCTTCTTGGCCGGCGCGTCAAAGCCAGCCGGCTCGTCCCCCTCGCCTGCGGGCACCTCGGGGCGCGGCGCACGGACGACGCGCGGCTGCTTCTGCTGCGCGACGCGGGCGTCGGCCAGCAGGGCCTGGCGATCGTCGTCGCTGCCCAGCGCAAAGTCTTCCCACCAGTCGGCCAGTGCCGGGTCGATCTCGCCGACGTCGGCGCGCAGTCGCAGGAAGTCGAAGCCGGCGCGGTAGCGCGGCTGCTCGATGAGGCTGAAGACGCCCGAGCCGCTGCGGCGCTCGAAGCGGGTCTGCATCATCCAAATCTCGCGCATGTCCGCGGCCAGCTTGCCACGGCCGGAGATGTCGCCGATGCGGGCATCGAAGACTGCGTCGATGGCTTGGGCCAGGGCCGGCACGGCCGGCTCGCCGGCATTGCGGATCTTGGTCCAGCGGTCCAGCACCTCGTGCCAGAGCATGCAGGCCAGCATGAAGCTGGGGCTGACGCCGCGGCCCTCGTTGACGCGGCGGTCGGTGTCCTCAAACGCCTGGCGCACGAAGTTGCCCCGGATGCCCTCGGGCAGGTCGCCCGTCTCGGTCAGCATGGCGTCCAGCACGGCGAACACGCCGCGACCCAGGCCCAGTTTCTTCAGCTGCGCAATGCTGGCCAGGGAGTGGCCGGTCTGCAGCAGCTTGATCATCTCGTCGAAGAGACGCGAGGCCGGCACATTGGCCAGCAGGGCCGACGAGGCCTTGACCGGGGCCAGCGTCTTCTTCTCCAGCTCGAAGCCCAGCTTGGCCGCGAAACGCACAGCGCGGATGATGCGGACCGGGTCCTCGCGGTAGCGGGTCTCCGGGTCGCCGATCATGCGCAGCAGCTTGGCCTTGGCGTCGGCCAAGCCGCCGTGGTAGTCGACGACGAGGCGGCGAACCGGGTCGTAATACATCGCGTTGACGGTGAAGTCGCGGCGCGCGGCATCCTCGATCTGCGGGCCCCAGACGTTGTCGCGCAGCACGCGACCTTCTGCATCCACGGCATGCGACTTGCCCTCGAGCGCACTCTTGGAGGTCTTCTCGTTGCCGGCGATGGCCTCGGATTCGGTCGGCAGCGCGCGGAAGGTGGAGACCTCGATGACCTCGTGTTCGCGGCCGCGGCCGTAGACAACGTGGACGATGCGGAAACGCCGGCCGATGATGAAGGCACGGCGGAACAGGCCCTTGACCTGCTCGGGCGTGGCGTTGGTGGCGACGTCGAAGTCCTTGGGGCGCATACCCAGCAGCAGATCGCGCACGGCGCCACCGACGATATAGGCCTCGAAGCCGGCGTCGGTCAGTGTCTTGACGACCTTGACGGCGCGCTCGTCGAGCAGCTCCGGATTTATGCCGTGGACCTCGGCGGGGATCTCGACCCGCTTGCCCAGCGGGCTAGTCTTCTTGGGCGCAGCGGCGGGCTTGCCGAGCAGCTTGTCGATGAACTTCTTGATCATGCGAAGAGATGCAACTGGGGCCAGCCGCGCTCGGCGGCGATGGCGGCGAGCGTCGGGCTGGGGTTGGTCGCCACCGGGTGGCTGACGCGTTCGAGCAGCGGGAGATCGTTGGTCGAGTCGCTGTAGAAGGTCACGCGCTCGAAATCACGCCATTGTGCCCCGAGGCCCCGCAACCAGTTCTCGACACGCGCGATCTTGCCCTCACGAAAGCTCGGAATGCCGCGGATGGCACCGGTGTAGCGCTGCTCGGCATCGCGCTCAAGCTGGACGGCAATCAGATGCTCGAGGCCAAAGGCTTCGGCGAACGGCTGCGTGACGAATTCATTGGTCGCCGTGACCAGCGCGATCAGGTCTCCCGCCGCGCGGTGCTTTTCAACCAGCGCCATGGCCTCGGGCCTCAGCGCCGGCTTGCCGATCTCGGCCATGAAGCGCTCCCGGATTGCCAGCGCCTCGGCCAACGATCGGCTGCGGAAGGCCGAAGTGGCGAAGTCCACATAGGCCGGCAGGTCCAGGGTCCCGGCGTTGTACTGGGCGAAGAACTCGTCGTTTCTCCTGCCCCAGACCTCGCCATCGACCCAGCCCACCTCGACCATGAAGGCGCCAAAGGAATGGTCGGAATCCACCGGGATCAGCGTCCCGTCCAGGTCAAATAGCGTCAGATTCATAAATTGGGGTCAGAGTCGATTTTTTGATCGGCAAGCATGGCCTTCAACAGCGGCAGCGTCAGCGCGCGTTTGCTGGCCATGGCGAATTCGTCCAGGCGCTCGAGCAAGGCCATCAGGCCCTTGAGATTGCGCTCGAAGCGCGTCAGCAGGTAGCTCAGCACATCGTCGCCGAGCAGCAGGCCGCGGCGGTCGGCCTCACGGCGCAGCACAGCGCGCATCTCGGCTTCGCGCAGGGCTTCGAGGGCGAAGCTCGGCCCCCAGCCCAGGCGAGTGCGCAGGTCCTCGCGCACGGCGAGGTCCACGGCGGGCGCATCGGCCGTCGCGACGACGGTATAGCCCTGCCCTGCCGATTCGACGAACAGAGCGAAGGCCGCATGCTGCTGGCCGGCGTCGAAGCGGTGGCAGTCGTCCAGCAGCAGCAGACTCTCGTGGGATGGCAGCTCCCAGGGCAAGGCGGTGTCGGCGTCGTACCAGGCGACGCGCTGGCCGGCAACCTGCCAGCGCTCGGCCATGGCCTGCAGCAGATGGGTCTTGCCGCAGCCCGTCGGCCCCCACAGCAGCACGGGCGGGTCGCCCGGCATTAGGCCGACCAGATAGGCCAGGGCCTCGGCATTGGCACCGGGCAGGAAGTTGTCGAAGCTGTGCGCGGGCGGCGCCAGCAGCGCAAGGGGAATCTGCCTCATCAGGCTTTAGCGGAACAAGGAACTTGCGAGATAGGCCTTGTGCAGGCGCTTGACGGCGACGGCAGCCACGGCCGACAGCGGCAGGGCAATCATGACGCCGACGAAACCGAGCAGGTGGCCGAAGGCCAGCAGCGCGAAGATGACCATCAGCGGGCTCATGCCGATGCGCTCGCCGACGAAGCGCGGCGTCAGCACGAAGCCCTCCAGCAACTGGCCAATGCCAAAGACGATGGTGACGGCGATGACGCCATAGAAGCTGGCGAACTGCAGCAGGCCGGCCAGCAGGGCCAGCAACAGGCCCAGGCCGAAACCCAGATAGGGAATGAAGACGGCCAGGCCGGTGAACACGCCGATGGGCAGGGCCAGGTCAAAGCGGGCCACCATCAAGCCGACGCTGTAGTAGATGGCCAGGGCCCCCATGACGAGCAGTTGGCCACGCAGATACTGGCCCAGGGTCTCGTCGCATTCGTCGAGAAAGCTGCCAATCGAGTCGCGCGCCGCCGGCGGCACGAGGGCGCGGATGCGCTCGACGAGGCCCAGCCAGTCGTTCAGCAGATAGAAGAGCACGACGGGCAGCAGCACCGCGTTGCCGATAAAGGCGAGCAGGAAGCTGCCGCCGATGCGGGCCGAGCTGAGGGCCGTGGCCAGCCACTCCTCGAAATTGGCGTCCAAATACTTCAGCACGAAGGCCTTGATGCTGGCCGTATCGAGCTGCAGCTGGAAGCCATAGTGGGCCAGCCAGGGCGCCACCTTTTCGTTGGCGACCTTGGCCAGCGCCGGAATCTGCTCGCGCAGGGCCGGCAGCTCCTTGCTGAGGATGGGCAGCACCAGCAGCACCAGGGCCAGCAAGGCCATCAGAAACAGCAGCTCCACCACCAGCACCGCCAGGGAACGCGGCACGCGCCGGTTCACCAAGGCCTGTACGGCCGGCGCCAGCGCATAGGCCAGCACCATGGCGGCGATGAAGGGCGCCAGCACGGGCGATAGCAGCCACAGCAACAGCATGAGGGCGAGCGCGACCCCACCCCAGACTAGGGCGGTGCGTTGGTACTTGCTGAGCTTCATCATGGGGTTGTGCTGGCGGGCGCGGATTGTCACTGAAGTGGCGGGCGGGCTTGGTCGATCAGCAGGGCCAGGCGGGCGCGCAGATCGGGGGCATCGGGCGCATCCGCCCGCTCGGCGAGATAAAAGCCCAGGTCGTCGGCCGCAGCGGCAAATGCACCCAGCGAAGCCAGAACCAGACCACGGTCGCGGCGCTCGGCCGGATCGCCCGGCAACAGGATGACCAGACGCTGCTGCACGGCCAGCAGGCGCGTCCAGTCCTCGGCGGCTCGGTGGACTTCCTTCAAATTGCGCAGCATGCGGGCGAGGATCTGGCGGGGCGTGGCGGCACGCAGGAAGAACTCCAGCGGCAGGTCCAGGTCGTCGGGCAGTCCGCTGCCCCGGCGGTACAGGGCCAGGCGCTCGTCCAGGCGCGATGGCGACAGGGATTCACCAGTGAAGGGGTCGATGACGGCCTCGCCCAGCCCGATCTTGCACTTGACGAGGAAATGCCCCGGGAAAGCCACGCCAGCGGCCCTCAGCCCCGCCTGCTCGGCTAGTTCCAGCAGCAGCACGGCCAGCGTGATGGGCAGGCCGCGACGGGTTTCGAGCACGCGGTGGACATAGCTGTTGTCCGCCGCGTAGTAGTTGTTCAAGTTGCCGGCGAAGCCCAGCTCCCTGTGGAAGAAATGGGTCAACAGGCGCAGGCGCTGGGCCGGGGCGGCGTCGCGTGCAATGCGCTCACTCAGGCGGCGGGCCAGGCCGTCGACGTCGGCGAGCACGGCCTGCAAGTCGAGCCCGGGATGGTCGTCTTGGGCCAGGCTGACGGCGGCTTCGAGCAGGTTAAGGCCCTTGTCCTCCGCCACCAGGGTGGCGAAATAGTCCAGCGGGGACAAGGCTGAGTACTTCATCGTCAGCTCGGTCGACCCAGGGCGCGGGGCCGCATGCCAACCAGCAGCAGCGCGGCGAAATAGACAACGGCGCTGGCCGCGAGGCTGGCGGCCATGAACAGGGCGCGGTGGATCTCGTGGGCACCCAGCGCGATCCAGTCCAGCCGCGACGCCAGCCGCCATTGCAGCAGCCCCATGGCCGCGCAGCCCAGGGCCACGCGCAGCGCGAAGCCCGTCCAGCCTGGCTCGGGACGGTAGCTGCCCAGCTTCTTCAGGCCCCACAACAGCCAGCTCGCATTGACGAGGGCGCCCAGGCCGATGGACAGAGCCAGGCCGGCCACGCCTACCCATGGCACGAAGACGAGGTTGAAGCCCTGGGTCAGCACGAGAACGCCGATGGCGATCTTGGCCGGCGTGCCGGTGTCCTGGCGGGCATAGAAGCCTGGCGCCAGCACCTTGACGGCGATCAGGCCCATCAAACCGACGCCCCAGCCCATGACCGACTGGGCGGTATGGGCCACATCGGTCGCCGTGAAGGCACCGCGGTGGTAGAGCACTGCCGTCAGCGGCTTGGCAAACACCAGCAGCGCCACGGCACAGGGCAAGGCGAACAGCACCACCATGCGCAGTCCCCAGTCGAGCAGGCGGCTGTAGCGCTGGGTCTCGCCCGAGGCCTGAGCCGCCGAGAGCTGGGGGGTCAACACCGCGCTGAGGGCCACGCCGAGCAGGCCGATGGGGAACTCCATCAACCGGTCGGCATAGTTCAGCCAGGATGTCGCCCCTTCGGCCAGTCGGCTGGAGATCTGTGTATTGATCATCAGCGACAGCTGGGACACGCCGACGCCCAGAAGGGCTGGCCCCATATTGATTAGCATGCGCTTGACGCCGGGGTGGGCCTGGGCCCGGCGCAAGCCGCCCCAGCTCCAGCGCATCCGGGGCCGCATGCCGATGCGGCTCAAGGCCGGCCATTGCACGGCCAGTTGCAGCACGCCGCCCAGCATGACACCCGCAGCCATGCCGTAGATGCCGGGATGGCCGGCCCGCTCCAGCGGCCCGACCAGCGCCCAGCCACAGGCGATCATGCTGAGGTTTAGCAGCACCGGCGACGCCGCTGGCACGATGAAGCGCCGCCAGGTGTTCAGGATGCCGGCCGACAGCGCCACCAGGGACATGCAGCCGATATACGGGAACATGAAGCGCGTCATGACCACCGAGGCATCGAAGGCTGGCGCCGACAGCCCCCCGCCGAGCAGCCACACCAGTGCGGGCGCGGCCACGATGCCCAGCAGCGAGGTGGCGATCAGCGCCCACAGCAGCACCGTCGCCACGGCATCGATCAGGTCATGCGTGGCTTCGTCACCCTGAGTCGCCCGGGAGGCCGCCAGCAAGGGCACGAAGGCCTGGGAGAATGCTCCCTCGGCAAACAGCCGGCGCAGCAGATTGGGAATGCGGAAGGCCACCAGGAAGGCGTCGGTCAGCGCCGAGGCGCCAAACAGGCCAGCCGTCATTTGCTCGCGGACGAGGCCGGTGATGCGCGAGGTCAGGGTCAGCAGGGATATGGTCGACGCAGCGCGCAACAGATTCATGGCGGCGGATTATCTGTGTCGTGATTGACGTCACTTTCGATATTGGGCTGAGGTACTTGGCTTTAACCCTGATTTCAGGCTATACTCGTCGTCTTTGCACCAACTGGGTATAGATACAGCATGGCAACCAGCTCCAAAGCCAAGAAGAAGACGGTTCGCCTGGCGTCGGGTCGCAAGCGCGCCCGCCAGGACGTCAAGCTCAACGCCGCGAACACCGCGCTGCGCTCCAAATTCCGCACGGTCATCAAGAACGTGCAAAAGGCAGTGACGGCCGGCGACAAGTCCAAGGCCGCCGACCTGTTCAAGACCGCCCAGGCCGTCATCGACTCCGTCGCCGACAAGGGCATCTTCCACAAGAACAAGGCTGCTCGTCACAAGAGCCGCCTGTCCGCCAAGATTAAGGCGCTCGCCGCCTGATAACCAATCCAGCTCTGGTGCAAGCCGAAGGCCCGCGAAAGCGGGCCTTCGGCATTTCAGGGCTTCAATGCCATTCGCCAGCGACCACGCCTTGGATGCTGCGGTCGCGCAGCCACTCGGCGACGGCGCGGGCCACCCATTGCGGATCGTCCAGCGGCAGGTCATGGCCGGCCTTGGTGTGCAGGCGCAGCGGCGCCCCCCAGGCGCGGCTGATGGCCTGCGAGCAGCGCCAGTCGACCAGGCTGTCGGCTTTGCTGCACAGCAGCAGCATCGGCGCGCCTGGGCGGGTCCGGCTGGCACGGTAGCGGATGCTTGCCAGCAATTGGCGCGCGGTGTTGCGCACACCCAGGGGATGCTGGCGCTGCAGTTCCACCCAGCGGTCGATGACGGCCTGGGGCGGCGTCAGCCGCGTCGTCAGGCTGAGCACGCGCTCCTCGCGCATGCGTGCGCTGAACCGGCTGAGCGACAGCAGCAACAGGCCGAGATAGTTCAGGGGCCGCGGCTTGCGGAAAAGTTCGCTGAAGGGCCGCAGGCTGGGATTGATCAGCACCCCGGCCTCGACCTCCTTGGGATAGCGGTTCGCCCATTCGCTCAGCACCGCCGCCCCCAGCGACATGCCAACCAGCGACACGGGGCCACCCACGCCCTGGCGCTCGAGCTGGGCCCGGCAGGCGTCGACGATGACGGAGACCTGGGTCGGGCTGGCCTGGCGGCGCAGCGTGCCGGTGCCGGGCAGGTCCAGCATGACGAGCTTGGAATCGGGCTGCAACGTCCGCAGCTCACGCAGCAAGTGCTCGGGAAAGACGCCCCAATGCCCACTTTCGCGTGACAAGCCACGCAACAACACCCAGACAGGCGCCGTCGACGAAGCCACGGGCGGCTCGATGCCCATTGGCTGGGTGGCGGCGCCGACAGGGCTGGGGTTCATCGACGGGTGTCCAAGCATTGCCGGCGAGGATAACGGCGCCACGTCGGGGCGCGCCTCCGGAGTCTCGCTAGGAGACAGAGGCCTTCAGGTACCCGGCTTGCCGCCCGGCCCATCGGGCAGCAGGCAGGCATCGGCGACCTGGAGGTTGTTGTCGCGGGCGAAGTTCATGACGAAGTCCCAGGCCATCGGTTCGAGGCGCTTGAGCTCCTCGTTGACGATGACGCACTTCACGCCGTTGATGACGGTGGGCACGCAATACGGCGAATAGCCGATATGGGCGCCGATGCCGCCACGCGCGCCGCCGGGTCGAAAGCAGGACATCGCGCCGGCCAGCCGTTCAGCCCAGTCGCTCGGGCGGAAGGTGCGTCCATCCAGAGTGACACCTTGGATGAAGACTTCGCGCGGCGATGGGGCAACGGTCATGAAACTGGGGGCTTCGCGGCTACAGCGGAGGTCCGCTGCCAAAGACCGCTATTGTGCCTCGGCGCGGACTCATCTGCTGCGGCGCAGCAAAAGCCTCGGCATGGACTCTAGAATCAAAAGTCAACTTTTCCCCCAAGCCAATTGGAGACCCGATGAACGCTGTGCCCCCCTCGTCCGAGCCCCATGTGATGCCGACCTACGGCCGCCTGCCTGTTGCACTTTCGCACGGCCAGGGCTGCTGGGTCTGGGACACGCAAGGCCGACGACTGCTGGATGCATTGGGCGGTATCGCGGTCAACACACTCGGCCACAACCACCCGCGCCTGGTGCCGGCCCTGCAGGACCAGGTCGCCAAGCTGATCCACACCAGCAACTACTACCGGGTGCCGCTGCAGGAGCAGCTCGCCGCCAAGCTCTGCGAGCTTTCGGGCCTCGCCAATGTCTTCTTCTGCAATAGCGGGCTGGAGGCCAACGAGGCGGCTCTGAAGATCGCCCGCAAGTTCGGCCACGACCGCGGCAACGCCGCGCCCGAAGTGATCGTCTTTGAAGGCGCCTTCCATGGCCGCTCGATCGCGACGCTGTCAGCCACGGCCAACCCCAAGATCCAGGCCGGCTTCGCACCGCTGGTGCCAGGCTTCGTGCGCGTGCCGCTGAACGACATCGCCGCCCTCGAGGCCGCTCTGGCCGCCCACCCCAATGTCACGGCCATCTTCCTGGAAACCATCCAGGGCGAAGGCGGCATCAACCCGGCCCGCATCGAGTTCCTGCAGGCGCTGCGCCTCCTCTGCGACGAGCGCGACCTGCTGCTGATGCTGGACGAAGTGCAATGCGGCGTCGGCCGCACCGGCAAGTGGTTCGCCCACCAATGGGCGGGCATTAAGCCGGACGTGATGCCCCTGGCCAAGGGCCTGGGCTCGGGCGTGCCCATCGGCGCCGTTGTCTGCGGCCCGCGCGCCGCCGACGTGCTGAAGGCCGGCAACCACGGCACCACCTTCGGCGGCAACCCGCTGGCCATGCGCGCCGGCGTCGAGACGCTGACCATCATGGAAGAGGACGGCCTGCTGGCCAACGCCGAGGCCGCCGGTGCCACGTTGCGCGCCGCGCTGGCGGAAGGACTGGCCGGTGAGGCGGGCGTCGTCGAGATCCGCGGCCTGGGCCTGATGCTGGGCATCGAGCTCGACCGCCCCGCCGGCGCCCTGCTGACCGAGGCGCTGGACGCCGGCCTGCTCATCAGCGTCACGGCCGACCGCGTCGTGCGCCTGCTGCCACCGCTGATCCTGACGCAGGACGAGGCCCGCCAGATCGCGGCCATCCTGGTGCCGCTGATCAAGACACTGCTCGCGCAGCCCAAGCCATGAAGCCGGGGGACGCATTGATGCGCCACTATCTGCAGTTCAAGGACCTGCGCGCCGAGGAATACGCCCATTTGTTCGACCGCGCCGCCATCATCAAGCGCCGCTTCAAGAACTACGAGAAATACCAGCCGCTGCAGGACCGCACGCTGGCCATGATCTTCGAGAAGGCCTCCACGCGCACCCGTGTCAGCTTCGAGGCCGGCATGTACCAGATGGGCGGCTCCGTCGTGCACCTGACGACGGGCGACAGCCAACTGGGCCGCGCCGAGCCGGTGGAAGACTCGGCGCGCGTCATTAGCCGCATGGTCGACATCGTCATGATCCGCACCTTCGAGCAGAGCAAGATCGAGCGCTTTGCTGCGCACTCGCGCGTACCTGTCATCAACGGCCTGACCAACGAGTACCACCCCTGCCAGATCCTGGCCGACCTGTTCACCTTCATCGAGAACCGCGGCATGGACCGCCGCGGCGCCATCGACATGGACTGCCTCAAAGGGCGTGTCGTGGCCTGGGTGGGTGACGGCAACAACATGGCCAACACCTGGCTGCAGGCGGCCGAGATCCTCGGCTTCAAGGTGCATGTCAGCACGCCCAGCGGCTATGGCGTCGACCCTGCCGTGGCCGGCATCAAGGACGAGGGCTGCTACCGCGTCTTCAAGGACCCGCGCGAGGCCTGTGAGGGCGCCGACCTGGTGACGACAGACGTCTGGACCAGCATGGGCTACGAGGCCGAGAACGAGGCTCGCAAGGCCGTGTTTGCCGACTGGTGCGTGGATGCAGACATGATGGCCCGCGCCAAGGCCGATGCCCTGTTCATGCACTGCCTGCCGGCGCATCGCGGTGAAGAGGTCTCGGCGGACGTCATTGACGGACCCCAATCCGTGGTGTGGGATGAGGCGGAGAACAGAATGCACGTGCAGAAGGCACTCATGGAGTACCTTCTGCTCGGCCGCATCGGCTGAACCTCGCTGCAAAGCAAAAGCCGGCTGTTCATACAGCCGGCTTTTCTTTGCCTGAAGAAATTCAGCCGCGGCAATTGCGGCGGCTGGCGATCAGCATGCCGCCAGCGGCTGCCAGCACCAGGGCCAACTGGCCGGGCTCGGGAATGGCCGAGATGTTGTCGAAGGCCACCACATTGGCGGCCTGGGTGAAATCGAAGGACAGGGCGCGACCGCTGAACTGGAAGCTTGCAGTGCTCCAGCTGTCGTTGGCGTTGCTGGAGTTGGCTGCGAGGTCAAAAGTGCCCAGCAGCGTACCGGTGCCGTTCAGGCCCGAGTAGGCCTTGATCGCGCCGGTGATGGCGCTCGGGCTGGCATAGAAGAAGTCGAGCTCGCCGTGAACGCCGGCAGCGACATTCATGTAGGCCGCCGTGTTGATCACGCCCGCGCTGCAAGCCCGCGCCATGCCGTCTCTTGGCCAATGGCGGTCCAATCACTCACTGTGGACGCTGGCGACCACCGGCCTGCTCGGCATCGCCCATGAAGTGCTGGCCGTGCGCTTGCTCAGCCAGGTCGCCGAGGACACGGTCTACACCTTCGCCCTGCTGCTGGCTGTCTATCTCGCCGGCAGCGCCCTTGGTGCCGCAGCGTTTGCACGCTGGGCGTTCTGGCGCGGCACGTCGCGGCTGCTGCGGGCGCTGGCCGCCAGCGTGCTGCTCGGCATGGCGGCGATGTGGGGCGCCGAGGCTATCAAGCAGGCCGTGCAGCCCGAGACCTTTGCCGGGGCCCTGGCCACCGAGGCTTTGCTCGCCGTCGCCGTCTTTGGGCCGCCGACGCTGCTGATGGGCGCCCTGAAAGACATCCGCACCGACCTCTCAGCCCTCCCCTGAACCGGTGTTGGGCCGGTGTCAGTGCTTCATGGCAAGCTGCGGGCCATGCGTTGGGCTTTCATCACAGACATTCACGCCAACCGGCAGGCCTTCGAAGCCGTGCTGGAGGACGCCAAGGCCCAGGGCGCCACGCGCTATGCGCTGCTGGGCGACTTCGTCGGCTATGGCGCCGATCCGGCCTGGGTGGTCGATCAGGTCATGGCCCTGGCCGCCGATGGCGCCATCACCGTGCAGGGCAACCATGACGAGGCCGTGGCCCATGGCAGCAATCCGGGCATGCACCCCGATGCCCGCGCCGTCATCGACTGGACGCGCGCCCAGCTCAATGAAGACCAGTTGCGCTTCCTAGCCCGCCTGCCACTGCAGGCCCATGGCGAGCCCGGCCACTGCCTGTTCGTGCATGCCAATGCCTTCGAGCCCACGCGCTGGGAGTATGTCCAAGGTCGCGCCGAGGCGGTCAAGAGCCTGCATGCCAGCCCGGCCCGCATCCAGGTCTGCGGCCATATGCACGAGCCCATGCTCTTCCACCTCTCGGGCACCGGCAAGGCGGGCGACTTCCGTCCCGTGGCTGGCGTGCCCATGCCGCTGCCGGCCCATCGCCAGTGGCTGGCCATCCCCGGCTCCTGCGGCCAGCCGCGCGATGGCAACCCGGCGGCCTGCTATGCATTGCTGGACCCGGGCAAGTCCGACCTGGACGATTCCCGCATCACCTTCCGACGCGTGGCCTACGACGTCGACGCGGCCGTCGCTGCGCTGCGCGCGACCGAACTGCCCCAGCTGATCGCCGAACGCCTGGCGGCCCGTCTGACCCGCGGGGAATGATGACCACGACAGCGCCCGCCACCACCCCCACGCCCCTCGAGGCCGGCCAGGTGCTGGACGGCTTCCGGCTGGAGGCGCGGTTGCACCAGGGCGGCATGGCCAATCTCTGGCAGGTCAGCCGGGCGGACGGCAGCGACGATGGCTTCGAGCTGCTGATGAAGGTGCCACGCATCAAGGGCGGCGAGGACCCGGCCACCATCGTCGGCTTCGAGGTCGAGCAGATGCTGATGCCGCAACTGAGCGGCCCCCATGTGCCGCGTTTCATCGCCCGCGGCGACTGGACGCGGCAGGCCTTCATCGTCATGGAGCGCATCCCCGGCGACACGCTGCGCCCGCTGCTGGACGACGCGCCGCTGCCACCCGAGCAGGTGGCCGACATCGGCGCCCGCGTCGCGACGGCGCTGGCGGCCCTGCACCGCCAGCATGTGGTGCACCTGGACATCAAGCCCAGCAACATCATGTTCCGCCCCGACGGCACGGCGGTGCTGGTCGACTTCGGCCTGAGCCGCCACGAGCAGCTGCCCGATCTGCTGGAAGAGGAATTCACCCTGCCCATGGGCACGGGGCCGTACATGAGCCCCGAGCAGGTGCAGTTCGTGCGCAACGACCCGCGCAGCGACTTGTTTGCGCTGGGCGTCATGCTCTACCACTTGGCCACCGGCGAGCGGCCCTTCGGCCAACCGAACTCAGTGCGCGGCCTGCGCCGCCGCCTCTTCGTCGAACCGGTGCCGCCACGCGCCCTCCGCGCCGAGCTGCCGGCCTGGCTGCAGGAGATCATCCTGCACTGCCTGGAGGTCAGGCCCGAGCGCCGCTACCAGAGCGCCGCCCAGCTGGCCCTGGACCTGCGCGAGCCCGGCGGCGTGGCGCTGACGGCCCGCGCCGAGAAACTGAGCACCAGCGGCGCCATGCGGCGGCTCAAGCGCTGGTTCTTCGCTCTGGGTGCCGAAGCCCCACCACCCGCGCCGGCCGGCCAGCAGCTGGCGCGCAGCCCCATCGTCATGGCCGCGGTGGACGTGGACAACGCGACGCCCGAGCTGCTGACTCAGCTCTGCGAGACGGTGCGCCGCATCGTGCAGACCGAAGCCGGTGCGCGCCTGGCCTGCGTCAGCGTGATGCGCGTGAACCGCATCGGCATCGACGAACTGACCGACAAGCATGGCCAGAGCCTGCATGTGAAGCAGCTCATCGCGCTCAAGCACTGGGCCCGCCCCATCAGCAAGGCGCTCAGCCTAGAAGACGGCCGGCTGACCTTCCATGTGCTGGAAGCCCCCGACCCGGCCGGCGCCATCATCGACTTCGCCCATCGCAACGGCGTGGACCACATCGTCATGGGTGCGCGCGGTGCTTCGGCGCTACGGCGCTATCTGGGCAGCGTGTCGGGCCAGGTGGTGGCCGAGTCGGACTGCACGGTCACGGTGGTGCGAGAGCCGGCGGCCAGTTAGAGAAGAAAGAAGCCTCCAGTTGAGCTGGATCGGCGCTGGAACTCAATGACGTCCGAGGTCATCGACGCGCTGCCATGACGCGGCCAGACTCCTGTCGCCAACACTTAAGGAGTCAGCAAGATGCCCGCCTTCGACGTCCTGCCCCTCGCCGTCGCCCTGCTGATCGGCATCCCCGCGTTTGGTTCCTGCCTTGGCATAGGCCTCGCCAGCATGAAGCTGCTCGAAGGAATGGCTCGCCAGCCCGAACTGGCACCCACGCTGCAGACCAAGTTCTTCCTGGCGGTGGGCGTCACCGACGGTGCCTTCATCATCGCCACCGGCGTCGGCCTGTGGTTCGCGACCGCGAACCCCTTTGCTCACTGAGCTACGCTTCAGCCCCCGAAGTACGGGTCTCCAACGGGCCGCTTCCTGCGCGCCGGGGCGATCTGTGTGGAGATCGTGACCGCACCGCCGTTCGCCGTGATCTTCACGTCCGTCGGCACGCCGTCGACTAGTTGGTCCGGGTGCCAGATCCGCACCTTGGCCGGACCATCAGGCAGGCCCTGCATGACCGCCTTGCCGTCCTCGCCGCCCAGCTTGGCCCAGGGCGTGTCGGCCACGTAGATATGGCCGCGCATGGAGCCGTGGATATGGCAGCCCAACAGATAGGCACCAGGCTGGTTCAGCACCTTGCTGTCGCTGGACGGCGGCTTGCTGCCGACGCGGCCGGCGAGGCGGAACTGGGTGTTCTGGCCCGGGTCGACATAGACGCCGCCCGCGCCCATCAGGCCGAGGATGACGTGATGGTCCCAGGTGTCGAGGTTGCTGAAATTCACCTTGGCGCCCAGGCCAACGACGCTGACTGCAGGCACGAAGCGAAGCTTCTCCTGCGCGATCGTCGCCTCCATCACCATCGCAGGCCGGGGGCCCTGCACGGCGCTCTCAACCATCACGACGGCGTCGGCAAGCGGCTTGCCGTTGCGGTCCATTACGGTGACGGTCAGATCGGCCGCCTGGGCCGCAGCGGCGGCCAGCAGCAGGAGGGTGCCAAGAAATGCTCGCATGGTGGGCAGGGAATAGCCGGGATCGGCCCAGTGTCTCACCGCTGCCTACACTGGCTGGATGAGTGACAACCCCTGTTTGAGCTGCGGTGCCTGCTGCGCGAGCTTTCGCGTGGATTTCGATCGCAGCGAACTGGACTGCGAAGGCGGCCACGTGCCCGACGGCCTGGCGGTGGAACTGACCGGCCGCCTCGTGCGCATGCGCGGCACCGACCATGCCCAGCCGCGCTGCGCGGCCTTCACCGGCCAGGTGGGCGTGAAGGCCAGCTGCGGCATCCACGAGTGGCGCCCCTCGCCCTGCCGCGAGTTCGGCGAACGGGCGCCCATGGGCATTGGCGACGAGGCCTGCGACCGGGCCCGCGCGCGTCACGGGCTCCCGCCAATCTAGGACCCGGCTGCTCCGCGCACTGGGATGCGCTGCTGGCGCTGCTGCAGTTGCTGCTCGCGCAATTCGTTGAGCCAGGCCAACTTGGCGCCGTACATCTCGCGGTCCTTGACGGTGGCGCTGTTCTCCAGCGCCTTGGCGATCTCGCCGCGCGCCCCGGACACGTCGCCCATGCCGTAATTGGCCAGACCGAGCCAGAAATGGAACTCGGGCACATAGGCCGCCCGCGCGACTTCCTTGCGAAAGAGCTGGCGGGCGGCCGCGAATTCGCCGACACGCATGGCCGCCAGGCCTTCGTCGAAGAACTTGTACGGCGGCACGGGCTGGATCTGCGCCAGTTGGTTGGCGTAGACCTCGGCTTCCTGGCGGCGCCCGCCGTCGCTGAGCACCAGGATGAGATTGGACATGGCCTGGGTGTTGAGCGGCTCCCGCTCCAGCACCAGCCTCAGCGTGGCTTCGGCCTGATTCATCAGGCCCTTGCGGCGGTAGAGCACGGCCAGGGTGTTGTAGGCCGACAGCCAGCGCGCGTCGGTCTGGATTGCGGCGCGGGCCCACCAGTAGGCGTCGTCCACATTGCCTACCGTCAGCGCCTCGGCGGCGCGGTTGTTCAGGAACATCGCGAGGAGGGTGGACTCGTCGATGACGCGCCCGCGATGGCCCCGCACCTGGTCAGGTGGCAGGAAATCGATGGTCAGCAGCTCCGGGTCGCCAAAGACGGTGGTGCGCCCGGCGGTCAGCGGCCGGGCCAGGCTGATGTTGACGTGGCCGGCGACGAAGAAGATGTTGTTGGAGCGCGTCCAGCTTTCCTCGGTATAAACGCTGTTGAAGCGCACCGGCAAGTTGAAGTGGCGGGCGAAGGCCGCCGTCATCAGCACCAGCGACATGCAGTTGCCGCGCCTGGCATCGAAGGCCTCGGCGGCGGTGCGCGTGACCTCGGCGTCGTAGTCCAACTGCAGCCGGCCCCTGGTGTAGAGGGCATCGATGAGGCCATCCCGCAGGCCCTTGTTGCGGATCTCGCTGGCCATCTCGGTTTCGGCGAAGCGCTTCATCGCCGGGCTCAATGCCGTGGCCTCCTGTGGATCGACACGCACGCTGGGTGGCTTGAAGGCCGAATCGACAAAGACGTCCGCCGTCAGCGGCGACTTGGTTTCGACGGCGCAGCCCGCCAGACCGGCAAGCGCAAGGACGGCGATCAAGGCGTGGATCTTCATGGCTGTCTCCTCATCCCTAGCTTAGTCCGCCCTAATCCTCCTGTCTTGAGTCATCGGTCACGGCGGGGGGCCTTGCCCGGCGCGCGGCCCCCCATAGCTCAACGCAGCACGAAGACGACGGCCGAGCGGGCTGCTGGCGTGAAGCGGCCCGTGGCGCTGTCGCTTCTTGTGCAGCTCGCCGAGCTGGGCCGCGTCGGCATCCTTGACCGCCAGCACGACGCCAGCGCCGATGAACTTGAAGCGTGTGGCCGCAGCGGCCGGCACGCTGCCAGTGAAGCAGTCCAGCGTGATCGAGCCGTCGGCACCCGCCACCTTGCCCTCCTTGGCGGCGGTGATCTGGGCCGTGGCCGAGTGGTGGAGCTTGAAGCTGCCGCTGCCGTCCACCTGCGTCCACTGGATGAGCTGCTTGCTCAGCCAGTAGGCCTTGGCGTTGGTCGGGGAGACGCTGCGCGTGTCCGGCGGCGCGAGGTAGACCCGGGCGTCGCCCTGCACCATCCAGACCTCGGAGAGTTGGCTCTTGATCGTCAACGAGCCGAAGTCGACGCGGATGTTGTCGGGCCGGCCGTCCTTGTTGTCTTGGTTGGGCGAGACGCCATGGATGATGAACTCCAGCGAATTGCGTGAGGTGTCCAGCCCGCTGCCGTCCCAGAGGTGCAGGCCCCGGCAGGGAAATTGCCGTCGAAGCGCTTGCAGTGCACACGCGCCGCCGTCAGGTCGGGCACCGTATTGCCCAGCGTGTTGGCCGTGAAGCTGGCCAGGTCGCCCTGCATGCGCCAAATCTCGTTAGCGCCGGCCTTGAGCGCATGGCTCCCGTCGGCACCGCCGTGGTCCTTGTCGTCGCCCTTGTGGATGAGGTAGCCGACCGTGCCGGTCTGCGAAGCCAGCGGCACGTTGTAGACGAAAGGCTCGCATCTAGTCTCCAGGCGGGCGCTTCGCCTTCGCGGATTTATGGACGGCATGCAATGAAGCAAAACTACAAACATCCTCCGCCATTTCACGAAGATGCCTGAAATTTTGACGAATACCGGGGTCAATTCGTGAACTACTCCTCGGGATTCCACCAGCTTCAAAATGTAGTTTTGCTTCAATAGCATCCGCGCACTTCCAAAGGAGTGCACGACATGAAGGCAGTTGCAGGCTGGACGCGGCGAGCGCGTCAGGCGATCGCGGGCTTGGCGATCGGCGCCCTGGCGCTTCTAGGCGGCTGCGGCGGCGGCAGCGCCGAACCGCAGGCCACGATGAGCAGCAGCGCTGCGGCGGCCGACGTCGAACTGCTGGCTGGTGTGCCCGGTGCGACCGAGACGCCGCGCGCCAAGATCGCCGCCGCGGCGACGCCGGCCGCACCGGCCACCTCGCTGCGCGTGCACTACCGCCGCTCGGCCAGCGACTACGCCGGCTGGCAGATCCACACCTGGAACGCCGCTCAGAGTCCGAACTGGAACGGCGGCTGGAACGCCTCCGGCAGCGACGACTTCGGCGTGTACTACGACGTGCCGCTGGCCTCGGGCAGCGGCACGGTCGGCTTCCTCTTCCACAACGGCGACAACAAAGACAACGGCGGCGCCGACCAGAGCTACGCCCTGCAGTCCGGCGCCAACGAGATCTGGCGCTTGCAGGGCGACAGCACCAACTACGCCAGCAACCCGCTGCTGCTGCCGGTGCCCGACATCAAGACCCTGCGCGTGCACTACAAGCGCTTTGACGGCGCCTACAGCGCCTGGGGCCTGCATCTGTGGAACGGCAGCGGCCTGAACGTGGCCGCCCTACCCGCCGGCGTCACCATCGAGAACTGGGGCCAGCCCGTGCCGCTGAGCGCCATGCCCGGCTACACCGTGGGCGACGGCGAAGTGGTGTTCGACATCCCCGTGCTGAACCCGCAGGGCGACGTCAACCGCAAGAGCCTGGAATTCATCATCCACGGCATGCCGCCCAACGAGAACGACAAGGACGGCCGCCCCAACAACATCCACATCGAATACGCGGCGCTCAACATCCAGAACCAGGTCGGCCAGATCTGGCTGGTGGAAAGCGACGCCACCGTCTACACGGCGCCGCCAGACCTGCGCGCGGTCTCCAGCACTGACGCCCGCGCCGTGTGGCTGAACAAGAGCCTGGTGAAGTGGCCGCGCGTGGCGACCAGCAGCCCGGTACGCCTCTACTACTCGGCCAACGGCCAGATCAGCGTCTCCCTGGACACCCCCGTGCAGGGTGCCGACGGCTTCATCACGCTCGACGCCTTTACCGGCAATGTGCCGGCCGCCGATGCGTTGCGCTTCAAGTACGTGGCCAGCGGCACCGTCTTCAATGTGCGCGCCGCCGACATCGCCCGCCTGCCCGCCCTGCACCAGCAGCAGCTCGTGCTCGTGCAGGAAGACGCCAACGGCAAGGTGCAGAACGCGACGACGGCCCAGATCGCCGGCGCGCTGGACGACCTCTACGCTGCCGCGGCCAACGTGCCCGACCTCGGTGCCGTCGCCAGCAACGGCAGCACCAGCTTCAAGCTCTGGGCGCCGACCGCCCAGGCCGTGTCCCTGGTGCTCACACAGTCCCTGGGCATCCCGGGCCTGACCCGCACGACAACCGACGCGATGACGCGTGACGCCGCCACCGGCGTGTGGAGCCTCAGCAAGCCGGGCCATCTGCAGGGCGCCATCTACCGCTACCAGGTGCAGGTCTTCGTCAAGGGCACGGGTCTGGTGAAGAACCTCGTCACCGACCCCTACTCCCTGGGCCTGACCCTGGGCAGCCAGCAGAGCGTCGTCATGGACCTGCAGGCCCAGGCCACCAAGCCAAGTGGCTGGGACCAGAGCGCCCCGCCTGCCACGGTGAACGCGCCGTCCGACCTCAGCATCTACGAGCTGCATGTCCGCGACTTTTCCATCAACGACGCCACCGTGCCTGCCGCCGAGCGCGGCAAATTCCTGGCCTTCACGGAGACCCAATCCAACGGCATGAAGCACCTCGCCGCCCTGGCCGCCGCCGGCCTGACCGACGTGCATCTCATGCCGGTGTTCGACTTCGCCAGCGTCAACGAGAAGAGCTGCGTGACGCCCTCGCCCAGCGGCGCACCCGACAGCGACTCACAGCAGGCCACCGTGGCCGCCACCGCCGCCACCGACTGCTTCAACTGGGGCTATGACCCGCTGCAGTTCAGCACGCCCGAAGGCAGCTATTCCAGCAATGCCAACGACCCGCTGGCCCGCGTCGTCGAGTTCCGCCGCATGGTGCAGTCGCTGAACGCGGCCGGCCTGCGCGTGGGCATGGACGTGGTATTCAACCACACCACCTCGTCGGGCCAGAACCCCAACTCCGTGCTCGACAAGGTCGTTCCCGGCTACTACTACCGCCTCGACGCTGCGGGCGGCATCGAGCACTCGACCTGCTGCGAGAACACCGCGGCCGAAAACTTGATGATGGCCAAGCTGATGATGGATTCGGCCGTCACCTGGACGCGCGACTACCACGTCAGCTCGCTGCGCTTCGACATCATGGGCCACCACCCGCGCTCGGTGATGGAAGCGCTGAAGGCCCGCGTCAAACAGGCCGCCGGCCGCGAGGTACAGATCATCGGCGAGGGCTGGAACTTCGGCGAGGTGGCCAACGGCGCGCGCTTCGTGCAGGCCGAGATGCTGTCGCTGAACGGCTCCGGCATCGGCAGCTTCAACCCCATCATCCGCGACGCGGTGCGTGGCGGCGGCTGCTGCGACTCCGGCAATGCCGTCGTCGCCAACCAGGGCTATGTCAACGGCTTCTTCTACGACCCCAATGCGAACGCCAACGGCCAGAGCCGCGGCGAGCTGATGTGGCAGGCCGACCGCATCAAGGCGTCCCTCGCGGGCTCCATCCGCAGCTTCCAGATGCAGACGAGCTGGGACGCCAATCTGCGCCTGGACCAGATCGACGTCGGCGGCATCCCGGCCGGCTGGGTGCTTGAGCCAGGCGAGACGGTCAACTACATCGAGAACCACGACAACCTGACCCTGTTCGACAACAACGCCTTCCGTCTGCCCACCAACACCAGCAAGGAGGATCGCGCCCGCGTGCAGATCCTGGCCGCCGCCATCAATGCCTTCAGCCAGGGCGTGGCCTATTTCCACGCCGGTGTGGACACCCTGCGCAGCAAGAGTCTGGACCGCAACAGCTATGACAGCGGCGACTGGTTCAACAAACTGGACTGGAGCTACCAGGACAACAACTTCGGCGTCGGCTTACCGCCCGCCAGCCAGAACGCGGACAACTGGAACTACGCCCGCCCGCTGCTGGCCAATCCACTGATCAAGCCGCATCCCAACGACATCGCCTGGACGCGCGACGCCTTCCGCGACCTGCTGCGCATCCGCAAGAGCACGACGCTGCTGCGCCTGCGCACTGCCGAGGACATCAAGTCGCGGCTGACGTTCCTCAACACCGGCTCCAACCAGGAGGCCACCGCGCTGGTCGGCCGCCTGAACGGCGTCGGCTACCCGGGCGCCAACTTCGATGAACTTGTCTACCTGATCAACGTCGACAAGACCGCCAAGCAGCTGACCCTGCCGACCTTGGCCGGCCACGCGCTGGAACTGCACCCCGTGCACCAGGCCGCAACCGCCGTCGACTGGCGCGCCAAGCAGGCCACCTTCGACGGCACGACCGGCAGCTTCAATGTGCCGGCCCGCACCGCCGTCGTCTTTGTCGTCCGCCCCGCCGCCGCCCAATGAAAGCAACAACCATGAAGATGAAGAAGTTCCACCAGCTGGCCGCAGCGGCCACCCTCGCCTTTGCGAGCTTGGCGGCCATCGCCAATCCGGTCGCCGTGGACGTCAGCGGCGCCCAGAGCATCAATCTACAGGGCGAAGCCGGCAACGTGGTCTGGCTCATCGAGGTCGGCGCCAACGCGGTGCTGAACTCGCTGAACTGGGCCGTGCAGCTGGAAGCCTTTGCGCCCAGCCAGCTGGCCGAGATGCAGGTCAGCTTCGGCGATTCCAGCGGCAGCAATCTGCTGACCCTCACGCCCGGTGCGGCCGACTTCTTCAGTGGCACGGGCAGCTACAGCGGCTCCGTCGATCTGTCGGCCTTTGGCGTCAGCGTCGGCGCCGACGGCCTGCTGCGCATCGAATTCAGCGAGGCCTTCAAGGACTTCGCCAGCGGCGTGGCCGAGGGGCGGTGGGTCAGCGGGACTCTGACGTTTGGGGTCGGTGGGGGCACGCTGCCGGAGCCGGCCAGCGTTGCGTTGGTGCTTGTGGGGCTGGGCCTGGTGGTGCGCGCGCGACGCGGTCGCTAGCGCGCGCGCCGGTAGTGCATGGCGACTGCGCCCTTGCTCATCGGCGTCGCCGAGATCAGCTCCAGCCGTCGCGCGCTTGGCAGACCGCCCTGGTACAGCGTCGGTCCGTGACCGGCGATCCGCGGGTGCAAGAGGAAACGGTACTCCTCGATAAGGTCCAGTCGATCCAGCGCGGTCGCCAGCTTGCCGCTGCCAAGCAGCACGCCGGCCGGCGTCGCGTCCTTCAGCCGCTGAATGCCTGAACGCAGGTCGCCGGTGATGTGGTGGCTGTTCGTCCACGGGAAGTCATTGCGCGTCGACGACACTACGTACTTGGGCTTGGTCTCCAGCTTGACGGCCCATTCGCGCGTCGCTGGCGGCGCCTCCACGTCACCGTGCGCAACGGCCGGCCAGTAACTCTCCATCATTTCGTAGGTGACGCGCCCCCACAGCATCGCCCCGCTCTCGTCCATCAGGCGGGTGAAGAAGGCGAGCGTCTCGTCGTCGGCAATGCCCTCCTGGTGGTCAACGCAGCCGTCCAGGGTGAGATTGAAGCTGAAGGTCAGGAGTCCCATGGCAGGAGCAGTTGTCGGGGCGTCACAGGCGCCCTCACCCGTGAGGCAGAAGAATGACACACAGGGCCGACCCGCAAAGATAGGTGCCGATGGCGCCGACGAAGCGCAACGGATTCGGCCTGTCCATGCTCGGCCATGCGACGAGGCCAATGGCATGGAGCACGCGAGACACGGTCGCTCCAACGATGAGCGCAACTGTCGTGCCCGCCGGACTGTGAGCGCCCAAGTACAAGAACAGCACCGCCAGGAACGGCGCGTACTCCGTGGCGTTGCCATGGGCACGCACGAGACGATGCAGGAAGTTGCCCGGGTCCTGCGCATGACCTGACAGTCGACGCTTGCTGAAGCGCGCAGCCGAAATCGCGAAGCCAAGCCCGAAGATAAGAACACCCAGCACTGCAGTGCAAATCAGCGCGGCGACATGCATAGGTCGTGCCTTTCTTGACGGACAACGTTCGAAATGAGCGGTCCGCAAAGGCGCAGCCCTTTGTTGGCTCGCTCTATGGACGGGTTAGTCCTTCTTTGTAAATACAAAGCTGACGACGAGATTTTGCGGCTCCTTCTTGAAAGCCAAGAGGACTGCCGAGCGTGACACCTTCTCAACGTCGGCCAGGCTCGCGGACGGAGGCGTTTGGAACTGAACGGTGGCGGCGGTGAACACCCCGTTGCTGTAGTTGAAGCCGACGTTGGGCTTTGTGCCCAGTTGCTTCTCTATTGCCGCCGCCGCCACTTCAGACTGCGCCATTGCCTCCTTCACGGAGGAGACCATGTCGCAGCCGCACACCGCGAGGGAGAGTGCAAGTGACGCGACTAGCGACCTGAGCATGAATGACTCCTGAATTGCTGTACTTTGACGCCGGGCTAGTGCGACACGGCCTAACGAATGAAAGAGACTTCGCCGTCCCGAACTAGCCGCGTTGCGGCAAACGGCAACCAAGTGCCACGATGGGAGGTGCAATCTCTCATCAACTCATTCGGAAGGGGAGGTTCATGACGATTCTGACCGTGGGTATCGACCTCGCCAAGGACGTTTTCGCGGTTCACGGCATCAACGAGGCCGGCAAGGTCGAGCTGGTGCGACCGGCCGTGCCGCGCGACAAGCTGCACGAGCTGGTTGCGGCGCTGCCGCCCTGCGTCATTGGCATGGAGGCCTGCTCGGGCGCCCACCACTGGGCGCGGCTGTTCCTGGCCTGGGGCCACAGCGTGCGGCTGATCGCCCCGAAGTTTGTCACGCCCTACCGCATGATGGGCAAGCGCAGCAAGAACGACGCGGCCGACGCCGCCGCCATCTGCGAGGCCATCCAGCGCCCGCACATGCGCTTTGTGCCGATCAAGAACCTCGACCAGCAGTCGCGCCTGATGGTGCACCGCGCTCGCCAGGGGCTTGTCGAACAGCGCACCGCCACGCTCAACCGCATCCGCGGCCTGCTCAGCGGGTTCGGCATCGTGCTGCCGCTCAAGGCCGCCACCATGCGCCGCCGGGACTGCGAGTGCCTGGAGGACCTGCCGGGCTACGCCAACACCGTCATCGGCGACCTGCTCAGCGAGGTCACCCGGTTGGACGAACGCGTGGCGCAGTACGACGCGCACATCCAGGTCATGGCCAAGGACGACGAGCGGGCCCAGCAGTTGATGCAACTCAGCGGCGTGGGCCCGACGACCACCCCTTTCGGTTTGAGCAGCCTGCCCTGTTTACTCCAGCACGAACACCACCGCGCTGCGCGCCGGTACCTCGAACACCCCCGAAACCGCCTTGGCCTCGCGCGCCACGCGCTGGTCCGCCGCCTTCTCGCCGCGCTGCACCGGGTGCAGGTGCCACGCAGCACCCGCCTCCTCCGGCAACTTCAAGGTCTGCGCCGTCGGCGCCACGTTGATCAGCGTGATCACTGCCTTGAACCCGGGCAAGCCACGGCCATCGATGCGCGTCGCCACCAGCACCGGGTTCTGCCCCGCACCGCTGCCCGGGAAGCTGACGCGCTTCTGGATCTCGGCCGCCGTCGGCAGGCGCAGCAGCGGCGTGCTGGCGCGGATCTTCAGCAGGTCGCGGAAGTCGTCGCGTGCCCAGGCGATGTCAGCGGGAGCAGGCGCGATCGACGGGTCGGCCAGGCGCTCGCGGGCAATGGCCCAGTCGCGGCCATCCTTGCCGAAGTTGTCCTGCCTGGGCGGCAGGCCGGTGCCGAAGTGGTTGGTCTGGTAGCTCCAGTCCAGGCGGTTGAACCAGTCGCCGCTGTTATAGCTATTGCGGTCCAGGCTCTTGCTGCGCAGGATGTCCTGGCCGGCATGGAAATAGGCCACGCCCTGGCTGAAGGCGACCAGGGCCGCGCCCAACATCTGCACGCGCGCACGGTCCTCGCGGGACGTGGCCAGCGGCAGCTTCAGCGTGTTGACGTCGAACAGGGTCTGGTTGTCGTGGTTCTCCACGTAGTTGACGACCTCGCCCGGCTCGCTGACAAAGCCCGCGGGCTGGTCGCCGTAGGGAATGGCATCGAGGCGCTTCTTCTCGCCGCGCCAGGTCGTCAGCTCGTAGCCGCGCAGCGAGCCGGCCAGGCCGACGCGGATCATGTCGGCGGTGGTCAGCAACTCCTCGGGCTTGGCGTTGCCAAGCGCGTTGGACGCGTAGACCAGGCCGTTGAGCCAGCCCTGGCGGCGCACGCTGTCGTCACCGCCCTCGCCCGCACTGCCGCCGCGAGCCGCGTCCCGCAAGCGGTCGCTGAAGGTCCCGATGCCGCTGCCATTCAGGCTCAGCTGCGAGGCCTGCACGAAGCGGGCGCCGTTGGCCACTTCGCCAAAGTTCCAGCCCTCGCCCAGCAGCTGCACCGGCCGGCCAGCCTCGGCGTTGACGCGCGCCTGCAGCCTCTCCATGGACTCGCGCGGCTGGTGGCCCATCAGGTCGAAGCGCATTGAATCGATTTTGTACTCGCGCACCCACAGCGCCGCCGAGTCGATCATCAGCTTGGCCATCATGCGGTGCTCGGTGGCCGTGTTGTCGCAGCAGGTCGAACGCTCAATTTCGCCCTTAGCATTCAAACGGTGGTAGTAGCCGGGCACCAGGCGGTCCAGCACCGACTTGGGCGCCTGGCCGGCGGCGGCCATGTGGTTGTAGACCATGTCCATGCCAACGCGCAGGCCGGCCTTGTGCAAGGCCAGCACCATCTCGCGGAACTCGACAACACGCTTGAGCGGATCGGTGGCGTAGCTACCCTCGGGCGTGTTGAAGTGCCAGGGGTCGTAACCCCAGTTGAAACAGTCGTCGGCTGCCTCGGCCATGACGGCAGCCTGCTGGGCTTCGCTGTCGGCCGGCGCGTCAGGCACTTCCGGCAGTTTGCAGCCGCGCTCGGGCACGCTGGCGAGGTCGAAGACGGGCAGCAGATGCACATCCGTCAGGCCGGCCTTGGATAGCGCCTTAAGGTGATTCATGCCGTTGGAGGCTCCCTCGGTGAAGGCCAGGTATTTGCCCCGCCAGGCCGGGCGCACGGTGGCGTCGCTGGCCGAGAAGTCGCGCACATGTAGCTCGTAGATGACTTGGTCGGTTGCCGCTTTCACGCGCGTCGGGCGAGCCACAGTGTCCCAGCCGCGCGGCTTCAGCGCGAGAGAGGAGAGATCGGCCACGACGCTGAGCCGCGAGTCGGCCGTCAACGCCACCGAATAGGGGTCAGTGACGAGGTTGCGCACGCGGCCATGCGTTGGCGTGACGACGTCGACGAGATAGCGATAGGCCTGGCCGCTGAGGTCTCCAGGCAGCTCGGCGCGCCAGGCACCTGTGGTGGCCTCAAAGCGCATCGCGTCCACCGCCACGGCGGGTGAATCCGGGCCGGCATGGCGGCACAGCATCACGCGCTGGGCCGTGGGCGCCCAGACGGCGAAGCGGGTCCGGGCCTTGGCGGGATGGACGCCGAAGTCCGCCACCTTATCGGCGACGGCATACAGGTCGTCCAGCGCCCCCGCGAGCTGCAGGCTGGTTGCCGCAATGACGCGGCCGTCCGTCGCCTCGTGAACCAGCAGCAGTTGCTCGCGCATCAGACCGGCAACATCGCCGCCGACGGAGAAACGCGGCCCGTCGCCGATGAAGCGAAAGCGCACCGGCAGACCCGCAGCGCTCGGCGCCAGCTCAAGCGCACCTTCCGCCCCCGTCACCACCTCACCCACCACGGCGCGCAGCCCCGCCGCCCGGGCGTGATGCAGCCGCACCCGTTCACCGGCCTGCAGCTTCAGCCCTGGCCATTGCAGGGTGTGCGCGTCCAGCCAATAGGCCTCGGCGGCCGGCCGTGCCGCCGTGGTCGGCGTCGGCACCTCGGCATTGCAGTCGTCCAGGTCACCGGCTCGCGCGGCGCCGGCGATCAGCGTCAGGCCCAGCAGCGTCGACACCAGCAGGGAGCGAGAAGGCATCAAGGTCTCCTTTGTGTTTTGGGATAGTAGCAAAACTACATCCATAGAAATCCCGCTAGCGCATCGCCCCTTGAAATCGCTATGCTCGACGAGTCTTGACGAGTAGTTTGATTACATGAATCGCTTCACGGACAGAATTGCAGCCGCGGCGGCCCTGCTCACGGCGGCCGCGTTGACGGCTTGTGGCGGTGGTGGTGGTGGCAGCGCCGCCCCGGCTCCCGCGCCTGCGCCTGCGCCTGCGCCCGCCCCCGCCCCGCTGCCGGTGCCCGAC
>Ga0194137_10000097_pt1 | contig 55685 bp, 56 predicted proteins | sample TARM_MetaG_T3_14_FD_134025 | JGI IMG/M metagenome (GOLD analysis project Ga0194137, IMG submission 134025) | Freshwater microbial communities from Pennsylvania, USA, analyzing microbe dynamics in response to fracking - TARM_MetaG_T3_14 (version 2) | ecosystem: Environmental > Aquatic >...
CGGCGCGCCGTCCGTCCTTCTTGACGACTGAGGGCAGGGCGATGTCGGCCCGCTCATAGGTCGTGAAGCGCTTGTCGCAGGACAGGCAGCGGCGCCGGCGCCGGACGACGTCGCCCTCGTCCGATTCCCGGGTCTCGGCGACCTGGGTCTCGGTGTGAGAGCAGAACGGGCAGCGCATGGGGTCGAGTTAGCCGCGGTAGACCGGGAAGGCCACCGTCAGCTTGGCGACCTTCTCGCGCACGGCGGCGAGGTTGGCCTCGTCGTGCGGCTTGTCCAGCACGTCGGCGATCAGGTGAGCGGTCTGTCGGACCTGCTCTTCCTTGAAGCCGCGCGTCGTCATGGCCGGGGTGCCCAGGCGGATGCCGCTGGTGACCATCGGCTTTTGCGGGTCGTTGGGGATGCCGTTCTTGTTGCAGGTCATGTGGGCGGCACCCAGGATGGCCTCGGCTTCCTTGCCGGTCAGGTTCTTGGGACGCAGGTCCACCAGCATGACGTGGCTCTCGGTGCCGCCGGAGACGATGCGCAGGCCGCGCTCGATCAGCGTGTCGGCCAGCACCTTGGCGTTCTTGACGACCTGCTGCTGGTAGGCCTTGAACTCGGGTGTCAGGGCCTCCTTGAAAGCCACGGCCTTGCCGGCGATGACGTGCATCAGCGGGCCGCCCTGGATGCCTGGGAAGATGGCCGAGTTGATCTTCTTGGCGATGTCTTCCTTGTTCGTCAGGATGATGCCGCCGCGCGGGCCGCGAAGGCTCTTGTGCGTGGTGGACGTGACAACGTCGGCGTGGGGCAGAGGGTTGGGGTAGACGCCGGCGGCGATTAGGCCGGCATAGTGGGCCATGTCCACCATGAAGTAGGCGCCGATCTCCTTGGCGATCTTGCCGAAGCGCTCGAAGTCGATGCGCAGTGAGTAGGCCGAGGCGCCGGCGATGATGAGCTTGGGCTTCTTCTCGCGAGCCAGGGCTTCCATGGCGTCGTAGTCGATCTCTTCCTTGGCGTTCAGGCCGTAGGAGATGACGTTGAACCACTTGCCGCTCATGTTCAGGGCCATGCCGTGGGTCAGGTGGCCACCTTCGGCAAGGCTCATGCCCATGATGGTGTCGCCGGGCTGCAGCAGTGCGAAGAAGGCGCCCTGGTTGGCCTGCGAGCCGGAGTTGGCCTGCACATTGGCGTATTCGGCGCCGAAGAGTTGCTTCAGGCGGTCAATGGCGAGCTGCTCGACGACGTCGACGTACTCGCAGCCACCGTAGTAGCGCTTGCCGGGATAGCCCTCGGCGTATTTGTTGGTCAGCTGACTGCCCTGCGCCTGCATGACGGCCGGCGAGGTGTAGTTCTCGCTAGCAATCAGCTCGATATGGTCTTCCTGGCGGCGGTTCTCGTTCTGGACGGCGGTCCAGAGCTCGGGATCGACCAGGGCGAGGGTGGAGGTGTTGCGGTCAAACATGCTGGTGTTCCGAAGGTCAGGCGGTGAATCCCTGCGCCCACGAGCGAGCGTGAAGCCAAGGCTGCCCAGGCGAACGGCTGAAAGCGATTCGCTAAAACCGCCTCACGCTCCCCGGTGGTGGCCCACCTCGGGTCAGCTTGTGACCCTGATCGCCAGTCGCGTGAGTGCTCAGTGTATGCCAGCCGCAAACGCCCTCGGAGGTCGCTTGGGCAGCGACCGTGGGGGGCTTTCTCAGTGCAGCAAGGCCACCTGCGCGGAATCGCCCCCCGTGGGGGCCGACGCTGCCTCGCGCAGCGGCCGCACCGTCGTCATCGTCGGCACCGTGCGGCCGGCAGCGACCGCCTTTAGCATTTCATGCTCGGCCAGAACGCGTGCCGCGTAGCCCGAGTCCTCGGCCAGGTTGGCCGCGCCGACGTAGTAGCGCAGACCTTCCTCGAGGCCGCCAGCACGCTGGATGCACTCCTTCAGCACCTGCACGCCGACACGCAGATTGGTGACCGGATCGAAGGCTGCCAGCGTGCCACCGAAGGCTTCATATTTGTCGTCGTGGACGCGGGTCATGACCTGCATCAGGCCCTGGGCGCCAACGGAGCTCTGGGCGAAGGGGTTGAAGCGGGACTCGATGGCCATGATGGCCAGGATCAGCGTCGGCTCCACCTTGGCGCGCTGGCCGACGGCCCAGGCTTCCTGCACCAGGCGGCTGATCGGCTCCGGTGCCACGCTGTAGCGGCGTGCCAGCCAATGGGCGACGGCGGCCTGCTGGCGGCTCAGTTCGCGGGGATCGGTGGCGGTGGCGCGGGCGATGGCGTCAGGCTCGGCGGTGGCCATCAGCGTGTTGCCCTCGGCTTCGGCGCGGGCTTCCTGGCGGGCGTTCAGCCAGCCCAGCGTGGCGGATTCCAGCTTCTCGCGCAGACCGGCCTGGCTCGTGAACACCAGCAGCACCGACACCACGGCCAGCCCGACGAGGGCCAGCGTGTTGTGGCTGACCACGAGCAGGCCGTTGCCGATGTCCTTCACGAACAGCGACGCCGAATCCCGCGTGTGGCGAGCCAGGCTAAACAGGTCTTGACGTGTCGTCATGCGACTCCTTGTGTCGTAGTCCGCCTCAGGCTGCCTTGTCGGGGCGGTCCGGGTGGGGCGACGGTGATAATTTCCAGGCCGAATGCTTGGTCTGTGGCATCTGCGTGCCCGGAGGACCCGGCCGGTTGGGCTTCAGTACAAACCCGAGGCGGCGAATTTTACGAAGCGAAGATAACCAGTCAAGGCTGTTTATCTCATTCAAAACTACTTTTGGTTATGAAATATAGCGACCTGAGGGACTTCATCGCCGGCCTAGAGGGCTTGGGCGAGCTCAAGCGCGTGCGCGAAAACGTCTCGCCGGTGCTGGAGATGACGGCCCTCAGCGACCGCGTCCTGAGGGCCGGCGGACCGGCCCTGCTTTTCGAGGCGCCCACGGGCCACGGGACGCCTGCCTTGACCAATCTTTTCGGGACGACGCGTCGCGTCGCACTCGGCATGGGCGCTGACTCTCTGGCCGACTTGAGGGATGTCGGACGGGTACTGGCCAGCCTCAAGGAGCCCGATCCGCCCAAGGGGCTGAAGGACGCCGGAAAGCTGCTGCAGATGGCCAAGGCGCTGTGGGACATGAAGCCCGCCCTACAGCGGCGCGCACCCTGCCAGGAGGAGGTCTTCGAAGGCTCGGACGTCGACCTTGGCCGCCTGCCCATACAGACCTGCTGGCCGGACGACGCGGCCCCCCTGATCACGTGGGGTCTGGTCATCACCCGGGGCCCCGTGCGCACCCGGCAGAACCTCGGCATCTACCGCCAGCAGCTGATTTCGCCCCGCCAGCTCATCATGCGATGGCTCGCGCACCGTGGTGGTGCGCTCGATTTCAGAGACTTCTCTCTAACCCACCCCAGCGAGCCATTTCCCATCGCCGTGGCCCTGGGCGCCGACCCCGCCACCATCCTCGGTGCCGTCACGCCGGTGCCAGACAGCCTGTCGGAGTACCAGTTCGCCGGCCTGCTGCGCGGCTCGCGCACGGAACTGGTCAACACCGGCGTCGGTAAGAACCAGCCGCTGCAGGCGCCCGCCTCGGCCGAGATCGTGCTGGAAGGCCATATCCCCCCAGCCGCGAGCGGCTACTCCGGCGTCAGCGAGCACGACGTGCCGCTGAAAGAAAAGGGCGGCTACCTCCACGCGCTGGAAGGCCCCTTCGGTGACCACACCGGTTATTACAACGAGCAGGACTGGTTCCCCGTCTTCGAGGTCACGCGGCTGACCCAGCGCAAGAACCCGATCTACCACTCGACCTACACCGGCAAGCCGCCCGACGAGCCCGCCATCCTCGGCGTGGCCCTCAATGAAGTCTTCGTGCCCATCCTGCAGAAGCAGTTTCCGGAGATCGTCGACTTCTATCTGCCGCCCGAAGGCTGCAGCTACCGCATGGCCGTTGTGTCCATCAAGAAGTCCTACCCCGGTCACGCCAAGCGGCTGATGTTCGGCATCTGGAGCTTTTTGCGCCAGTTCATGTACACCAAATTCATCGTGGTGGTGGACGACGACATCGACACGCGCAATTGGCAAGAAGTGATCTGGGCCATCACTACCCGCATGGACCCTGTGCGCGACACCACCCTGGTGGACAACACGCCCATCGACTACCTCGACTTCGCCTCGCCCGTCAGCGGCCTGGGCGGCAAGATGGGGTTGGACGCGACCAACAAATGGCCAGGCGAAACGTCCCGCGAATGGGGCCGCGGCATCACGCTGCCGCCCGAGGTCACAAAGCGCGCCGAGGCGCTATTCGGGCAACTCTTCTTGAAGCCCTGAGGGCACTCGCCTACTGTTGGAATGCCTATTCAGGCACATCCTCTGGCGCAATCTTTGCGCGCCAGGAGCCCTTCGGCAAATCGCCGTGGAGCCCCAAGGTGGCCTCGCCACCCACCCCGCCCGGCCTGCAAGCCCGGCGGGGTTTCTATTTCTGGAAACGCTGAACGAGCCCCAGCGGTGCACCCTGGTTTGGGATGGACTGCAAGGCGCAAACCACAGCCATGGCGGGGCTATGGCAAGGATTTGCAACTCCGCAGGCCGCCCAGAGCAGGGATGCGCTGCGCGCGAGGGACTTGTTCAGCGTTTCCTAACGCCCGGCCCACCAAGCCAGGGTTTCGTAGACGACGTAGCGCACCCGCCCAAAGCCTTCGACGGAGGGGCACCAGTCGTCGAAGCTGCTCAGCGCGTCGTCGCGCAGGCCGACAGGGGCCGGCAAGATGGTCAATCCCAAGGGCGCGGCCTCGGCCTCGAAGGCCCGCAGGGCGCGGCGCATGTGCGCGTCGTGGGTGACCAGCACGATCTGCTTCACGCCGGCCTTGGCCAGCAGGGGCAGGGTGTGGGCCGCGTTCTCGCGCGTGTCGCGTGAGCTGGCCTCCATCCAGCGCAGCGCCAGGCCATAGTCTTGCGCCGCAACGCGGCCGACGATGACGGCCTCGGGTTGGCGAAGTTCCGTGGCCGTCCAGCCGATACCGCCGGAGAAAGCCAGGGGCCAGCCGCTGCGCCGGGCCAGCCAAACTCCGTAGGCCAGACGTTCGGCCGTGATCCGCGTCGGAATGCCGGCATCGAACTCCGGCGCGTGGCGCCTCACACCACCCCCCAGCACCAGCACTGCGCCGTCGGTTCGGCCGCGCAGCGCATCGACCTGGGCGGGGGCCAACGCCGCGGGTTGGCCGGCGGCCCGGCTCAGCAGCTCACCGCCCGCTTCCGTGGCCGACAGCCACAAGCCCACCAGCGCCAGGCCGAGCATCCGTCCGCCGAAACGCCGCCCACGCCGGATTCGCCAGCCTCCCCAGGCCGCCAGCAGCAGCATGGGTGCCGGGGGCAGCAAGGCCGCCAGCAGCAGCGTCTTGAAACCTGAATAGTCAAGGGAGATCACGTTCGGCATCTTCGCCGACATCAATAATGCTTTTGCCGTGAACCCGACCACTCGTTCCCCCGCCCGAATCGCCCTGTGGACCATCGCCGCCTTGTCGGCCTTGGCCACCCTGCTGCTGCTGATCGTGACCCTGGCCCTGCCGGGCTGGGTCACCGGCCGCGGCGCAGCATTGACCAGCGAAGCCTTGGGCCGACCCGTCATCATCGAGGAAGCCAGCTTCCAGCCCTGGCGCCTGGCCCTCATCGTCGAAGGCCTGACCATCGCCGGCGCCAAGGCCGGCCAGCCGCCGCTGTTCAAGCTGCGGAAGATGGACGCGGCCCTGTCGCTGCGCTCCCTGCTACGTGGCCATGCCGTCGTCGAGTCGCTGTCTCTGACCCGCCCCGAACTGCGCCTGGCCCGGCTGGACGAAGGCCGCTACGACATCGACGACCTGATCCAGCGCTTTGCCGCCAAGCCCGGCGCACCGGACGAGACCGAGCCGGAGTTCGCCATCTACAACATCGAGCTCAGCGACGGTCAGATCCTGTTCGACGACCGCCCCGTGCAGCGCCAGCACGAGCTGGCCGGCCTGCACCTGGCCCTGCCTTTCGTGTCGACCCTGCCGGCTGACATCAAGGTCAAGGTGCTGCCGCATCTGAGCGGCCGGCTGAACGGCGTGGCCTTCGACAGCCGTGCCGAGGCTTTGCCCTTTGCCGAAGACGCCAGCGCCCGCCTGTCTTTCAAGCTCGCCGGCCTGGATCTCGCGCCGCTGGCTGCCTATGTGCCTGCTAGCGCTCCCGTCCGCCTTGGCGGCGGCAAGCTGGACATCGACCTGGCCGTCGATTTTGCCGAGCGCTCCAGGCAGCCGTCCGGCGTCAAGCTCAGCGGCCACATCCAGTTGCACGATCTGGCCCTGGCCCTGCCCGACGGACAGGCCCTGCTGGGCTTCAAGCGATTGAGCCTGCCTCTGGCCGATGTGCAGCCGCTGCGCCGCCAACTGGGCTTGGGCCAGATCCTGCTCGAGTCGCCCGATGCCTGGCAGCGGCCGTTGCCGGCGGGGCAGGGCGGGGCGAGCGGCCCTGCCGCAGCGCCCTGGCACGTCAGCGTCGCCGGCGTCGAGATCAAGGACGGCCGTTTCAACGTCGACAAGGATCTGGCGCTGGAGGCCATCCAGGTCAAGCTCGGCGCCGCGGCCTGGCCGATCAAGAGCCCGACCCGGCTCGATGCCAGCTTGCGCCTCGGCGATGCCACGTTGAGCGCGCAGGCCACCCTGTCGCGCGAGCTGCTGGAGGCCGATGCCGAGTTGACCGGTCTGGCCCTGGAGCGCCTGTCGACGTGGCTGCCGCTGCCGGTTGGCACCAAGCTGGCCGCCGCCGTTTCCACCAAGGCCGGGCTGCGCCTGAAGGACCCGCTGGCCGACGGCGCGGTCAACCGCCTGCAGATGACCTTGGCCAATGCTCGCATGGCCGACGTCCGCCTCGCCCTGCCCGGCGCGCCCAAGCTGCTGACCCTGGTCTCGGTGCAGCTCGACAAGGCCAGCATCGAGCCGTCGGCCCGCGCCGTGGCCCTGGGCAGCTTGACCCTCGACACGCCACGCGCCCAGCTCGCCCGGGAGCGCGACGGCCGCCTGAATTTCGCCGCCCTGATGGCGCCCGATGGCGCTGCCTCCGGACCTGCCGGACCTGCGTGGAAGCTGCAGCTGGCCGGCCTTACCGTCGAACGCGGCGCGCTGCGCTGGCGCGATGCGGCCGTGCCCGCAGGCATGGCGCCGGTGGCCCTGGCCGTCGAGCCCCTGCGGGCGCAGCTCGGTGCCGTCAACTGGCCGGCCACGGCGCCCCTGCAGGCCCGGCTGTCGGCACAGATCGCTGCCCTGGGCGCCAGCGATCAGCCCATCGCCGCCAGTGCCGGCAGCCTGGAGTGGAACGGCAGCTTCGGGCTGGCGCCGCTGTCGGCCAACGGTGCCCTGCAGGCCAAGGCCTTGCCGCTGCAACTGCTGAATGCCTATCTCGACCCTGCCTGGGGCCTGCATCTGCAGCGCGCCGAAATGGGGCTGAAGGCCGAGGTCAATGCCGTTCAGCAGGCCAGTGGAGCCTGGCAGGCGGGGATGGGCGGCGATGCGCGCATTGGCCCGATGGCCCTGATGCAGACGCGCTCCATCGGTGGCCAGCGCGTCGTCGGCGAAGACCTGCTGAGCTGGCAGCTGCTGCAGCTCGACGGCCTCAAACTCGCGTTGGCGCCCGGTGCGCCGCCACGCCTGGCGGTGCGCGAGGCTCAGCTCGACGATGCCTATGCCCGCCTCATCGTCAACGAGCAGGGGCGTTTCAATCTGCGCGACATTGGTCCGGCCGAGGCTGCTTCGGCTCCGGCACCGGCGGCCTCCGGGCCAACTCCCGAGTTCGCCGCAGAACGCATCCGCGTCAACCGAGGCATCGTCGACTTCAATGACCGCTTCGTGAAGCCCCACTACAGCGCACGGTTGACCGAGCTGCAGGGCTCGCTCGGCGCCTTCTCGTCCGCCAACCCGGCCCTGGCGCCGCTGACGCTGAAGGGCAAGATCGCCGGTACCGGCCTGCTCGAGATCGACGGCCAGCTCAAGCCCGGCAGCCCGATGGCCATGGACATCGCCGCCAACGCCACCGACATCGAGTTGGCGCCGCTGTCGCCCTATGCCGGCAAATACGCCGGCTACGCCATCGAGCGCGGCAAGCTGTCCACCAAGCTGCGCTACATGGTCGAGCCCGGCGGCCAGCTCGTGGCGAGCAACCAGATCATCCTGAACCAGCTGACCTTCGGCGACCGCGTCGAAAGCCCGGACGCGACCTCGCTGCCAGTGCGCTTCGCCGTCGCCCTGCTGAAAGACAGCAATGGTGTCATCGACATCAACCTGCCCGTCAGCGGCTCGCTGAACGATCCCGAGTTCAGCGTCGGCGGCCTGGTCTGGAAGCTCTTCCTCAACCTCATCGGCAAGGCGTTGACCTCACCCTTCGCTCTCTTCAGCGGCAGCGATGCACCCGAAGAGGCCCAGATCGCCTTCGCGCCCGGCGGCGCCGAGCTGGGCGATACGGCCAAGCTCGACCGCATCGCCAAGCTGCTGGTCGACAAGCCCGGCGTGCAGCTGACTTTGACCGGCTGGTCCGGCATCGCCGCCGAGGGCCAGGCCCTGCGCGAACAGCGCCTTGCCAATGCACTGAAGGCCGAGAACGCCGCCACGCCCGACGCGGCGCTGAAGCGCCTCTACGAAGCCACCAAGCTGCCCAACAAGCCCAGGAACCTGATCGGGCTGAATAAGGACCTGCCGCCGGCCCAGATGCGTGGCCTGCTGCTGAACAGCTATGTCGTCGACGACGAAGCCCTGCGCCAACTGGCCGTGACCCGCGCCACCGCGGTGCGCGACGCGCTGCTGGCTCGCGGCGCCCCCAATACCCGCGTCTTCGTCGCCGCCCCCAAACTCTGCGACCAGGGTTGCGACGAGACCTGGCGCCCCCATGTGGAGCTCTCCCTCGGCGCTCACTGAAAGTCATCCCATGTCCATACCCAATCTCGAACGCATCACCCTCGGAGGTGGCTGCTTCTGGTGCCTGGAAGCCGTCTACGAGCGCGTGCGCGGCGTGCACCATGTCGAGAACGGCTACAGCAACGGCCAGCACCCCAATCCAAACTATGAGCAGGTCTGCAGCGGCAACACCGGCCACGCCGAGGTCGTGCGTGTGGACTTCAACCCGGCCGAGGTCTCACTTCGCGAACTGCTCGAGGTCTTCTTCACCATCCACGACCCGACGACGCTGAACCGCCAGGGCGCGGATGTCGGCACGCAATACCGCTCGGCCATCTACTGGCATACCGAGGCGCAGCGCGAACTCGCCGCCGCGGTGCTCAAGGAGGTCAATGACCACCACGCCGGCCGCGTCGTCACCGAACTGCTGCCCGAGACCAATTACCACCCGGCCGAGGCCTATCACCAGCATTACTACGCCCGCAACCCCGACCAGGGCTACTGCGCTTTCGTGGTTGCCGGCAAGGTGGAGAAATTCCTGTCCACCTTCAAGCGCCTGGTCAAGTGATGCTGGCCTGGGGCGGGCTGCGCCATCGCTACGCCGTCGGCGTTGAAATCGCATATGCCGATTTCGCGCTGGCCGCGGGCCGGCATCTGCTGCTGCGTGGCGCCTCGGGCTCGGGCAAGTCGACGCTGCTGGCCCTGCTGGCAGGCTTGCTGCGCGTGCAGCAGGGCGAATTGGAAGTGGCCGGCACCGAGCTGCACAACCTCGGCCCGCGCGAGCTGGACGCCTGGCGCGGCGCGACGCTCGGTGTGGTGCCCCAGCGCCTGCATCTGAGCGGTGCCCTGACCGTGGCCGAGAACCTGGCCTTGCCGGCCCTGGCCGCAGGGCAGGGCGCCGACCGTGAACGCGCCGCTGAGCTGCTGTCGGCGCTGGACATTGCCGAACTGGCCGGCCGCCGGCCCCACCAGCTCAGCGTCGGCCAGGCGCAGCGCGTGGCCCTGGCCCGCGCCTTGATGCGCCGTCCGCGCCTGCTGCTGGCGGATGAACCCAGCGCCAGCCTGGACGACGAGCATGCGCTGCACATGCTGGCCTTGCTGCTGACCACGGCGGAGCGGGAGGGCTGCACGCTCATCATCGCCAGCCACGACAGCCGCGTCATCGATGCGCTGAGCGAGCGGGACGATGTGGCCGAACTGGTGTTGCCCGGGCAGGCCGGCGATGCTTCGGCTGACCCCATGACCTACTGGTCCAGCGGGGTGACGCGATGATCCGCCTGGCCTGGCGCTATCTCTGGTCCAGCCCGCTGACGACGGCGCTCAACCTGCTGCTGCTGACCCTGGGCCTCGCGGCCGTGACCTTCGTGCTGCGCGCCAGCGCCCAGGTCGAGGCGGGGCTCAAGCGCGACCTCGCCAGCATCGACCTCGTCGTCGGCGCCAAGGGCAGCCCCATGCAGATCATGCTGGCCGGCGTCTTCCACCTCGATGCGCCGACCGGCAACATCCCCCTCGCCACGCTGGCGCTGTTGAGGAAGCAGCCGCTGGTGGCCCAGGCCGTACCTTTGTCGCTGGGTGATTCCTTCCGCGGCTACCGCATCGCCGGCACGACGCCCGACTATCTCGAGCTCTACGGCGGCAAACTGGGTCAGGGCGCGCTGTGGACGAAAGCCATGCAGGCCGTGCTCGGTGCCGAGGTCGCGCGCAGCAGCGGCCTCAAGGTCGGTGACCGCTTTGCCGGCAGCCATGGCCTGGCCGAAGGCGGCGGGGCCCATGGCGACCACCTGTTCGAAGTCGTCGGCGTGCTGGCCGAATCGGGCAGCGTGCTGGATCGCCTTGTGCTGACCGACCTGGCATCGGTCTGGGAGGTGCATGAGGAGCACCATACCGGCGAGGCCCATGAAGAAGGCGCCGACGACGACAAGCGCGAGATCACGCTGGCCCTGGTGCGCTACCGCAGCCCGCTGGCCGCCGTCATGCTGCCGCGCTGGGTCAATGCCCAGGACGGCCTCCAATCGGCCGCGCCGGCGCTGGAAACGGCTCGTCTGATGCGTCTCGTGGGCGCGGGCACGGAGGTGCTGCGCGGCTTTGGCATCGTGTTGCTGATCGCCGCCGGGCTGTCGGTTTGGGTGGCGCTGCTTCATGCGGTGCGCGCCCGCCAGGGCGACCTGGCGATGCTGCGCATGCTGGGCGCGCCGGCCTCGCGAGTCGCCACGTTGATCGCGCTGGAGGCCTTGCTGCTGGCCGGTCTCGCCGCCGTGCTGGGCCTGGCCGCGGGCCATGGCCTGGTGGCGACGCTGCAAATGCTGCTGGCCGAACGCCAGTCCTTGCGCCTGGGAGCACTGGGCTGGAGCGAGGCCGAATGGCTGGTGCCACTGATGGCTGCCGGCCTCGCGTTGATTGCCGCCGCCTGGCCGGCCTGGCGGGCTTACCGGCTGGATGTCACCACCCTACTGCAAGCTCCGCGCTGAAAACCGACAATCTGCTCACCATGAAGTTCAAGCTCCTGCTCGTCCTCTGCCTGGCCGCTTCGGCCGTGCTCGCCCAGACCCCACCTTCCATCGGCCAGGGCCCCGGCTACCACGACCCGCGCAGCCCCTTCAAGCCGCTGGAGGAGCGCGCCGACATCGTGTCCTGGAAACTGCTGTCCCAGGTCACCGCCAAGGCCGAGAAAAAGAAGATCGTGCCGACCTTCCCGGCCGCCGTGCAGGCCCTGGACCGAAAGACGGTCAAGGTGCAGGGTTTCATGATGCCGCTGGAGGCCGGCGACAAGCAGCAGCATTTCCTGCTGTCCTCGGTTCCGACCACCTGCTCCTTCTGCGTGCCGGCCGGCCCGGAAGGCCTGGTCGAGGTGCGCACCAAGAAGCCAGTGCGTTACACGCTGGAGCCGGTCGTCGTGGAAGGCCAGCTCGCCGTGCTGATGGATGACCCTTACGGCCTCTACTACCGCGTCGAGGACGGCAGCGCCGTCAATTAGGACCTGTTGCCCTATGGCGCCAGACGCTCGCGCAGCCAGTCGCCGCCTTCCAGCCTGAAACGCAGGCGGTCGTGCAGCCGCGAGCGGCGGCCCTGCCAGAACTCGAAGCTGTCCGGTACCAGGCGGTAACCGCCCCAGTGCGGTGGCCGCTCCGGGTTCAGGCCATGCTGCACGGCAGCCTTGGCGGCATTCGCCACCAGCACCGCGCGCGTGCTGATGACGCGGCTCTGCGGCGAGGCCCAGGCACCCAGGCGCGAATCCAGCGGCCGGGTCTTGTAGTAGTCGTCCGATTCCTCGGCCGAGGTCTTGTCGACGCGGCCCTCGACGCGCACGACGCGCTCCATCTCCACCCAGTGGAATTGCAAGGCCGCCCAGGGATTGATTGCTAACTCCTCACCTTTGCGGCTTTCGTAGTTGGTGAACCAGACCAGACCGCGTGCGTCGCAGCCCTTCAACAGCACCACGCGGGTGGAAGGCCGCCCGTTCTGGCCAACGGTCGCCAGTGTCATCGCCGTGGGTTCAGACACGTCGTGAGCGATGGCCTCGTCGAGCCATTGCTGGAAGAGAACCAGCGGGCCGTTGGTGGCCTGCGCCTCGTCCAGTTCGCCCAGTTCGTAACTCTTTCGGAATTCGCTCAGCTTGCTCATTGGGGGAGGTCATTGGGCTCGGCCTTGAGCCCGCGTTGGATCTGAAGGGGCCCCAGTCTAGGCGTAAGGCGCAGCGATGCCGGGAGCATCGCGAGCATTTGCAACAACGACTGGGCCCCTTTCAGAGCCAACTCGGAGGGCCGGGGCGTTTGCGGCACCCGGCAGCGTTGCCGGCTACTTGCGTGGCACCGCTACGCCGCATCACTCGCGCCTTGCCGGCCACCGCAAATCGCCCCGGCGCCGGCACAAGGCCAAGCCCAATGACCTCCTAAGTATGCAGACCTTCCCTTAAGTGAACCTCCCAGTTTCAAGAGCAATACCACTCGGCATGCTTGTGGCACCGCAGCAAAGGGCGTGAAGACCTATGCCGTGAGGGATTGCCAAGGACGATGACCGAATGATGAAACGACGCCCCGCCGTCGTCGTGCTCGCCGCAGGACGCGGCTCGCGCTTCCGCGGCTCGGGCCACAAGCTCGAGCAGCCCCTGAGCAGTACGCCCGGTGGAGATACCTTGCTGGCGCGCAGCCTGCGCCACGCCATCGCGACACAGCTGCCCGTCGTCGTGGTGACGACGGCAGCGCTGGCGCCGGCCGTGCACAAGTTGATTGCGGCGCGAGACGTCGTGACCCTGCACGAACGCGACGCCCAAGGCCGTCCCCAGCCCATCGGCATGGGCCATTCCATCGTCGCCGGCGTCAGCGCCACGGGTGACGCCGATGGCTGGCTCATCCTGCCTGCCGACATGCCCCTAGTGCAGCCCACCACCATCATGGCGGTCGCCGAGGGGCTGGAGCGCTACCCCGTCTGCTATGCCCAATACCGCGGCATCCAGGGCCACCCCGTGGGCTTCGGCACCGAGCTCTATTCCGAGCTCATGGCCCTGCAGGGCGACGAAGGGGCGCGGCGCATCGTGGCCCGCTATGCGGCCCAGCCCATTGCGGTCGACGACCCCGGCGTGCACATCGACGTCGACACCGCCGAAGATCTCGCGCGACTGAAGAACTGAGTCAAAGCGGCGCGCAAAGCCCGTGCTGGGCCGCCAGATGGGCCTGGCGCTCCAATTCCATATCGCGAATCCCATGCTCGCGCAAACCCTGAACGGTGCGCAGCAGATAGTCCAGCGTCGTGCCATAGCGGCCGCTGGCGTGCCGGAAGATGTGCAGCAGTTCGGGCTCATGCAGCGGCCCTGACCAGTTGGGGCTTTGGCGCGACAGCGTGAAGGCGAGGGCGCGCAGCCGGCCGCTGGGCGTGTCGCAGTTCAGCCAGCGCGGCTCGTAGACGCCATTGGGCATCTCGCGCGCCCACAGCCGCGGCAGCACCTCCTCGCCCACCGCCCGCCGGATGCGGTAGACCAGGCCGCGGCAGCTGCCGCCGGAGATCAAAGCCAGCACCAGCCCCGGCTCCTGAGGTGAGCCGCGGTTCACGCGCGAGCGCATGCGAAGAACGCGGTGAAAGCCCAGCACCCGGGCCGGCTGGGCCTCGGCATACTCGAACTCGGGGCGCCAGATCAGCGAACCGTAGGCAAACAGCAGCAGGTCGTCGTCGCTGGCCCTCCATTCGGCCGTCGTCCGCTGCAGCAGATGGGCGCTGCGTTCCGGCCCGTGGGGAATGTGAATTGCCTGTGACGCCATTGCGTCCATCGTACCCAGCCGGTAACCCGCGCGGCCCGGGAGCCAAGTAATATGGTTACCTAAATTCCCAACGGCCGGTTACGAGAGCCGCAGGAGACCCGAATGCACGACACACTGACCCAAGTTACAGAACGCATCCGCGAACGCAGCGCCAAGCTGCGGGGCGACTACCTCGCCCGCATCGCCAAGATGAGCGGCCGCCAGCGCGGCTTCGAGCGCATGGGCTGCGCCAACGTCGCCCACGCGGTCGCGGCCCTGCCGGGGAGCGACAAATTGCGCATCGTGGCCGAGAAGGCGCCCCACCTGGGCGTGGTCACGGCCTACAACGACATGCTGTCGGCCCACCAGCCCTACGAGGGCTACCCCGAGCAGATCCGCGCCGAAGCTCACCGCCTGGGCGCCACGGTGCAGGTCGCCGGTGGCGTGCCGGCCATGTGCGACGGCGTGACGCAGGGCCTGCCCGGCATGGAGCTCAGCCTGTTCTCACGCGACACCATCGCGATGGGCACGGCCATCGCCCTGACCCACGACGTCTTCGACGCGGCCCTGCTGCTGGGCATCTGCGACAAGATCGTGCCGGGCCTCCTGATCGGCGCGCTGCACTTTGGCCATCTGCCCTGCGTCTTCGTGCCGGCCGGGCCGATGAGCTCGGGCATTTCAAACAGCGACAAGGCCAAGGTCCGCGAGCTCTATGCCCAGGGCAAAGTCGGGCGCGACGAGCTGCTGAAGAGCGAGTCCGCCGCCTATCACGGCGCCGGCACCTGCACCTTCTACGGCACCGCCAACAGCAACCAGATGCTGCTGGAAGCCATGGGCCTGCACACCCCTGGCAGCGCCTTCGTGCATCCGCATGACGACCTGCGCACGGCGCTCACCCGCGAGGCCGTCGCCACGGCACTGAACATCAGCGGCCGCTTGCCCGGCCAGGCCGCCAAGCCCATCGGCCATGTCGTCGACGAGCGCTGCATCGTCAATGCCATGGTGGCCCTGCTGGCCACCGGTGGCTCGACCAACCACCTCATCCACTGGGTGGCCGTCGCGCGTTCTGCCGGCATCCTGATCAACTGGACCGACTTCTCCGACCTCTCCGCCGTCGTGCCGCTGCTGGCGCGGGTCTATCCCAACGGCAGCGCCGACGTGAATCAGTTCCAGGCCGCTGGCGGCCCGGGTTTCGTGATACGCGAGCTGCTGGACGCCGGCTTCATGCACGAGGACGTGCTGAGCGTCGCCGGCGACAGCCTGCGTCCTTATGCCTTCGTGCCGCGTGCGGTGGGGCAGGGCGGCGAGGTGGTGCGCGAGGCGCTGCCGGCCGCCAGCGGCGACGACAGCGTCGTGCGCACGGCAGCGGCGCCCTTCAGCGCCACCGGTGGCCTCAAGCTGCTGGAAGGCAACCTGGGCCGCGCCGTCATCAAGTCCTCGGCCGTGCCGGAGGACCGCCACACCATCGAGGCGCCCTGCCGCATCTTCACCACGCAGGAAGCCATGCTGGCTGCCTTCAAGAACGGCGAGCTGGAAAAGGACGTCGTCGTGGTCGTGCGCTTCCAGGGGCCGCACGCCAACGGCATGCCCGAGCTGCACAAGCTGACGCCGCCGCTCGCCGTGCTGCAGGGCAAGGGCTTCCGCGTCGCCCTGGTCACCGACGGCCGCATGAGCGGCGCCTCGGGCAAGGTGCCCGCCGCCATCCACGTCAGCCCCGAAGCCCTGGCCGGCGGCCCGCTGGCCAAGCTGCGCGATGGCGACGTGGTGCGCGTCTGCGCCGTCAACGGCGTGCTGAAAGCCCTCGTCGACGAGGCCGAGTGGAATGCACGCGAACTGGTCCAGCTTGGCGACGACGAGGCCGACGTCAACGCCCATGGCCTGGGTCGCGAACTCTTCGCCGGCTTGCGCCGCAATGTGCTGACCGCCGAAAAGGGCGCCTGCACTTGGTTGTGAACACAGAGAAGCACATGCTCGACACCCTCAGCCTGGCCAGCCACGGCCCCGTCATTCCCGTCATCGTCATCCAGCGCCTGGAAGACGCCGTGCCCCTGGCCGAGGCCCTGGTGACCGGCGGCGTCAAGGTACTCGAGGTGACGCTGCGCACCCCCGTCGCCCTGCAGGCCATGGAAGCCATGGCCAAGGTGCCGGGCGCCATCGTCGGCGCCGGTACGCTGCGCACGCCTCAGGACGTCGCCAATGCGAAGAACGCCGGCTGCCAGTTCGGCGTCAGCCCCGGTTTCACCGAAGCCATCGGTGCGGCCTGCCAGCAGCACGGCCTGCCGCTGCTGCCCGGCGTGTCCACCGCCTCTGAAGTGATGCAGGCCAATGCGGCCGGCTACGGCTTCCTGAAGCTCTTCCCGGCCGTGGCCGTGGGTGGCGTCAACCTGCTGAAGGCCCTCGCAGGGCCCTTCCCGGACGTGGTGTTCTGTCCGACCGGCGGCATCTCGCTGGAGACCGCGCCGCAGTTCCTGAAACTGCCCAATGTCAAAGTCTGCGGCGGTTCCTGGCTGACGCCGCAGGACGCCGTCGACGCCAAGGACTGGGCGCGCATCACCCGGTTGGCTTCCGAAGCCGCAGCGCTGCGCGCATGACGGGCGCTGTCGTCGCATCGGTCTGGGCCAGCGCAACGCACAGCTTCTCCAAGTTCGCCTGCACCGAACTGCGCCTCATCGAAGGCCAGGGCATCGCGGGTGACGCCCATTGCGGCGCGACGGTCAAACACCGCTCGCGCGTCGCCGTGGATCCGACCCAGCCGAATCTGCGCCAGGTCCACCTCATCCAGGGCGAGCTCTTCGACGAGCTGGCCGCGCAGGGCCTCGGCGTTCAACCCGGCCAGCTCGGCGAGAACCTGACAACCCGCGGCATGGACCTGCTCGCCCTGCCGCGCGACACAGAACTACGCATCGGCGCCAATGTCGTGCTGCGTGTGACCGGCCTGCGCAACCCCTGCCCGCAGATCGAGAACTTCGAGGCCGGCCTGCTGAAGGCCGTCGTCGGCAAGGATGCGAACGGCGAGATCGTGCGCAAGGCCGGCATCATGTGCATCGTGCTGGCGGGCGGCACGTTGAGGCCGGGAGATGCCATTGTCGTGCGGCTGCCGCCGCTGCCGCATCGAACGCTGGAGCGCGTCTAAGCGGGAAGGTCGAACAGCAGGCAGGTCGTGCTGGCGTGGGCGTAGAGCTTGCCGTCGTGGCCTACCAGCGTCGCTTCCGACGTCGTCACTTGCCGCCCGCGATGCACCACCTTGCCGATGGCGCGCACCAGCGGCACCTTGTCGCTCAACGCGCGCACGAGGTTGACCTTGAACTCCAGCGTCGTGTAGCCCCGGCCGACCGGCATGGTGGTATGCACCGAGCAGCCGAGGGCCGAGTCCAGCAGCGTCGCGAACCAGCCGCCATGCACGCTGCCCAAGGGGTTGTAGTGCTTGAACTGGGGCCGGCCCTGGAAGACCGCCTCGCCGTCGGCCACCGACACCAGCAGGAAGTCCAGGGTCTCGCTGATGGGCGGGCGTGGCGCCAGGCCGTCCAGCATGGCCTGCATCTGCTGCAGCCCGGTCTTGCCGGCCAGCATCTCGCGCGAGGCCAGGCCCGATTGAAGCTGCTGGCGCGAGCGCAGAGCGGCCTCTTCGGCCCGCCATTGCGCGAGGATGTCGTCGTGGGAAGGAGAACTCATGGTGGCGGCTTCAAGCGATGAAGCCGCCGATTCTGCGCAAAGCCCTTGCCCGGCGCTGTCACCAGGGTTCAGGCCGCCAGGCGCTGGGGCGGCGCGGTGACACGGCGCGCGGGCTCGTCCAGCCTCAGCTTGTCCAGCACCGGGCCCTGCCAGGGCAGCAGATAGACCAGGGTAGCCAGCGTCGCGCGGCGGCGCGAGGACAGTAGCGGGCGGCCGTGATCGTTCAGCAGCAGCACGTTGGAGCGCACATTAAGGGGATCTGCCTGGGCGATGGTGCCCTCGTTGATCTCTACCCAGTCCCATTCCACCCAGGCGCAGACGTCGGCGTAGCAACGCTCCCAGCGGGTCGAGCCGCTGACGCGCCGCTCGCCGCCGCGAGTGCGATGGACGTGGGTCCGGGCATGGCGCACGTCCTGGGCGGCGCTGGACAGGGCTGCAACGGGCCAGCAGACGCTGCCCTCTGGCAGCTGGATCAGACTCGACATGAGGGGCACCTCGCGGTCGTGTGATTCGAACGGGAGCGCAGTCTCCGAGGGCCGCGGGTGCCAAACAAGCTGGCAGACTTGGCAGGTATGGGCAAGCCCGAAATGGACTATCAGCAGCTGATCGATGTCGGTCTGAGTGACGACGTCATCACGTTCGAACGCCGTCTGATCAAGACGGCGGAATCGCTGGGCTTCCCCATCATCTCGGGCATGCTGATGCGCGGCGCGCTGAAGGACGCCGACGTGCGCATCACCACCTTCGGCAACACGCCGGAAGGGCATGTGGAAGCGGCCAAAGACCACGCCGACGCCATGCGTGACCCGGTCATCGACCGCTTGATGACCCAGTCCGCCCCAGTGGTCTACGACCAGCAGACCTATGTGTCGGCCGGCGTCGCCGAGTTGTGGGAAAAGCAGGCGCCCTATGGCTACAAGACCGGCATCGCGATCAAGCTGCACCTGCCGGGGGACAAGCATTTCCTGCTGGGTGTGGACCGCGAAGAGGCCTTGCCGCAGCCAGGCCTGCAGCTGATGCAGACCGTCGCGGCCCTGCAGCTGCTGGGCGCCCATGCGCTGGCGGCGGCCGATCGGCTGCTGAGTCCCAGGATCAGCCCGAGCGATCTGCCCAAGCTGACCAAGCGCGAGCTGGACGTGCTGAGCTGGACTTCGCAGGGCAAGACGGCCTGGGAGGTCAGCGTCATCCTCGGCATGAGCGAGAAGACGGTGAACTTCCATCTCGGCAACGCCATGCGCAAGCTCGAGGTGACCTCCAAGCACCAGGCCGTGCTGAAGTGCGTGGCTGCCGGCGTGCTGTGACGGGGCTGCAACCTAGCAAACTTGCTAGGTTTCTAGGGGGGAGAAAACGGAGACAGTCCTGCCCACGGATCTTTGCCGCATCTCCCTGGAGTCCCCCATGGAAATCATTGACCTTATCCTCCAACTTCTCGGCTTGCCCCGCTTCGGCGGTTGAGGCCGGACAGGCGAGTCGGCCGGGATGCAGCGGTGATGGATTGCCGAGGTGACCAGCTCCAGATTTCGAGCTCCGCACTGTCGGCATTCCTGAAGCCGTTGCATCCGGCCCCACCTCCCATGCCCGCCAGCACCGGCACCATGTCCATCTCCTCGCAAACATATGCCCGGCTGCTCAGCCTGGCCGACCAGGCACCGCTGGAATGCCTGGCCATCACGGCCCGCACCCTGGCCCATGCCAAGACCCTGGGCTACACCCAGATCGGCCAGATCCGCGGCACACCGGACAGCCGCCTCTTCGCCGATCTGGGCGAAGCCCGCGCCGAAGAGTTGCAGCGCGCCCTCTACGACTTCGGCATGCGGCCGACGCAGCCGGGCGATCCCAGCGACTGAGGCGCCCGATATCGTTCAACTCCTTCGAGCCCGGCAACCTCGGGCTTCTTTTTGCGCGGGCATCAGGCAGCCTTGGTCGCGCGACGCAGCAACACGGCGTCCGCCAGCGTGCGGCTTTCGTTGGCCGCCAGCCTGAAGACGTTCAGGGCCGCCGTCACCTGTTCGGTGTCATCCAGCATCTGCGCCGCGGCCCGGGCCAGCTGCTCGACCATGGCCGCGTTCTGCTGCGTGATGCCATCGAGCTGGCGGATGGCGCCGTGCACCTCGGTGACGCCGCGCATCTGCGCGCGGGCGCCCTCGTCGATGCTGCCGATCAGCGTCGTGAAGCTGCGGACCTGAGCCAGGGTCGCGTCGATGCTCTCGCGGGCGGCGCGCGTCTGCGCCTCGCCGGCCTGCACGCGCCGGGTCGAGTCGTCGATCAGCGACTTGATCTCGCGCGCCGCCAGCGAACTGCGCTGGGCCAGGGCCCGCACCTCGCCGGCGACGACGGCAAAGCCCTTGCCATGTTCGCCCGCCCTGGCCGCCTCGACGGCCGCGTTGAGGGCCAGCAGATTGGTCTGGAAGGCGATGCTGTCGATGAGCTGCACGATTTCGCCGATGCGGCTGGAAGAGCCGGCGATGCCGCCCATGGTGTCGGTCACCGAATGCACCACCTCGGCGCTGCGTCGCGACACCTCGTGCAGTTCCCCGGCGACACCGCTGGCCGCCCGGGTGCCCTGGCCGGTGTCGCGCACGGTGGCGGCGATCTGCTCCATGCTGGCCGCCGTCTGCTGCAGGCTGGCGGCCTGGGCCTCGGTGCGCTCGGCCAGGTCGCGGTTGCCCTGGGCGATCTCGTCGCTGATGGAGCGAATGCGCTCGATCTCATGCCGCGTGTCGGTCACCATCGCGCGCAGGTTCACGCCGACCTGGGCCAGCGCCGCCTGCAGGCCGCCCAACTCGCCGTGGCCGCTGCGCTCCAGCGCGGCCGACAGGTCGCCGGCGGCCAAGGCATTGGCATAGCCCTGGACCCGGCCGAGCGCCGCGCGCAGGCGCCCATGGCGCAGGGCGGCCAAGCCGGCCGCCGCCAGCACGCCCGCGGCAACCGCCGCCCCGGGGCCCGCGAGCGCCTGGGCGCCGCCACCCACGGCCACGGCCAGCAGATAGGCCGGTGTTTCGCCCAGCCAGGGCAGGTGGCGCAGCAAGCCCTGCCAGGCGCCGGCCATGCCGGGAGGCCGCAACTTGCCGCCCTCCAGCCGGTGGCGCAACCGGCCCTCGGCAGCCTCCTGGCGCATCGTGGCGAACAGGGCCTCGGCCGCGCTGATCTGCGCGCGGCTGGGCTGGGAGCGCACCGACAGATAGGCCACCGGCCGCCCCCCCTCCAGCAGCGGCGTCACATTGGCCATCACCCAGTAGTGGTCGCCGTTCTTGCGACGGTTTTTCACCACGCCCGACCAGGGCTGTCCGCCTTGGATCGTGGCCCACATGTCGCGGAAGGCCTCTGCCGGCACATCGGGATGGCGCAGAAGGTTGTGCGGCTGGCCGAGCAGTTCGCCGAGGGCATAGCCACTGGTGTCGACGAAGACGGCGTTGGCGTGCAGGATGCGGCCCTTCAGGTCGGTGGTGGAGACCAGCAACTGGCCGGCGGGGAAGGGGTGTTCGCGTTGCGTGACGGCTTGGATTCGCATGGGCATCTCTCTCTCATGCGAGCATGCGGTCCCAGGCCCGAACGCTTTTTGATTTGGCTCAAGCCCTGAACCCCGACGCCCTGCCAGCCATGCAAGACCGTGATATCCCTCTCGAAACCTGGCCGCGCCGCGCCGCACTGGCGCATTTCAGCGCCATGGCCCAGCCGGCCTTCAGCATCACAGCACCGGTCGACGTGACGGGCTTGCGCGAGCGCGCCGCCGCCCATGGCGCCACGCCCTGGCTGGCTTACCACCATGCTGCACTGGAGGCGGCCAACGGTATCGACGCGATGCGCCAGACCCTGAAGGCCGACCGCAGTGGCGTGCGCGAGTTCGCCGTCATCCACGCGAGTACGACGGTGCTGCGTGACGACGGCAGCTTCGGCTTCCTCACGCTGCCGCGCGAGGTCTCGCTGGCGGCGTTCGCGACGCGTGCCAAGCGCCATCTCGAGCGCGTGCGCCGCGCCAGCGGCGACCTCTTCGCCGCCGACGAGCCCGGCGACGCGCGCGAGGAGACTCTGGTGCACATGACGGCGCTGCCCTGGATGGCCTTCACCGCCTTCACGCATGCCCGCGGCTTGGGCGACGACCGACCCAAGGTCGCCTTCGGGCGCTTCAAGGAGGAAGGCGGTCGGTTGCTGATGCCGGTGGCCGTCGACGTGCACCATGCGCTGTGCGACGGCGTGCACGTGGGCCGCTTCTTCGAGCGGCTGCAGGCCCAGCTGGATGCGATCTAAACACGACCGGCCGGTCGAATCCGGTACTCCTCGTTCGTCGTCCGATGTCAGTCAACGTTTGAAGGGATTCGACATGGCAACGCAAGACAACAAGGTCAAAGGCCCGGCTTCCTACTTCCCGTCCATCGAGAAGAACTACGGCCAGCCCATCTCGCACTGGGAGAAGATCATCGACAAGGCTGGCCCGCTCAAGCACATGGAACTCGTCAACCTGCTGAAGACCGAGCACGCCATGGGCCATGGCCATGCCAATGCTCTGGTCGCCTGGTGCCTGGCCAAAGGCAAGTAGCCGGGCGGCGGCATCCGCGTTCCTGGGGATGTTGCGGTCCGGCGCAGGTGCAAGACTGCGCCAGTTCTTTTTCGCGAGGCTCCCGCATGAATTCGCCGCGTCAACTAGTGCTGCTGTGCGACGGCACCAACAACAACCTCAGCGGTCGCCATGCCGACACCCATGTGGTGCTGCTGGCGGAACTGCTGCGCCTCTTCTCCGACCCCAACCGCCTTGTCTACTACGACCCCGGCGTCGGCAACCCGGGGCAGCTGCCCGGCACGACTTTCGCCGACAAGTTCGGCCGTGCCATGGATCGCATCGATGGCCTGGCCTTTGGCCGCGGCCTGTATGACAACGTCGCCGAGGGCTACCGCTTCCTGATGGCCAACTGGCAACCGGGCGACCAGATCTTCTTGTTCGGTTTCTCCCGCGGTGCCTTCACGGCGCGCTCCATCGGCGGCATGGTCAATGCCTTCGGCATCATCGACAGCCACCAGGACACCCTGGTATCCAGCCTCGTGTCCACCTATTTCTCCCGGCCTTCGCCGGCCCATGCCGCCATTCGTGAGCAGGCGGCGCGGCTGTTCGGCCAGGGCGGGGCGGGTGAGACCTGGCCCGAGGTGCATTTCGTCGGCGTCTGGGATACCGTGGCCAGCGTCGGCCTGCCGCCTTTTGGCCTGAAGATCACCACCCGGCCCACGCTGGAGGGCAAGCACTTCCGGCATGTGCGTCACGCCATGGCCCTGGACGAGCAGCGCGCCCAGTTCCTGCCTCGCGCCTATGCGCAGGACAACGGCGGCTACCGGCTCGCCAGTGGCCAGCCGGGCGACATCCGGCAGTGCTGGTTCCGCGGCTCGCATTGCGACGTAGGCGGCGGCAATGTCTATCCCTACAGCGAACTCTCCCGTGCGCCTTTTGCGTGGCTGGTCGCCGAGGCCATCCAATGCGGGCTCAGCCTGCCGGCCAACGCCGCGCATGCCACGCCGGCGGACGAGGCCGAGGTGTTCCAGCTGATGCCGGTGTTGGACCCGCATCCGCCGCAGCGCCACGCCGCCCGCATCAACAGTGAGATCCGCGCCACGCCGCTGTGGGCGCTGACCGGGCTGAAGGTCCGCGACACCCTTCATGCCGAGGTGGACGAAGGCGCCAGCGTGCCGGTCAAGATGGAAGTGCATGCCTCGGTGACGCAATGGACCCATGCCTTCCCGGCATGCACCGCCTGGAGCGAGCGTGGCGATGCTGCGTCCTGGGGCAAGCTTGCCCTGGGCCTGCTGCTGCTCGTCGGCCTGATGGCGGTGATGGGTTGGATGCAGCTGAGCTCGAGCGGTGTGCTGCCGCCGCTGGACAAGCTCTCGGCCACCTCCGATGCCAACCTCGCCTTCCAGCGCTGGCAACTCAGCCTCGTATCCGTGGACGAGTGGGTGGCGCAGGCGCGGCTCTTCGCCCGGCCCAATTGGGCTCTGCTGCTGGACTTCGGCCTGATTGCCACCTGGGCCTGGCTGCTGGCGCCCTGGTTCTGCCGCGCCTTTGCCCGCCATGCCGGCTTGATCCAGGTCGGCATGACGCCGCCCGGCTGGCTGAACCGTGCAGGCTGGGCCCTGTTCATTGCGGTGGCGGGCGACCTGACGGAAGACCTGCTGTCCTTCCTGGCGCTGGCCGTCGCGGCCTCCGAGCCGTCGGACCTGTTGGCCTGGGCCGTGCGCCTGCCACTGCTGGCCGCGAGCATGATCAAGTGGGCGGGGCTGCTCGCGGTGGCGCTGCTGGTGCTGTCCTCCTTCGCCAGACGCCAGCGCTGAGACATCTCAGGGCGGCGCGCCGCGCGGCGCCTCTCGCATCAGCCGCTCGATCTCGTCTTCCTGAAGCGGCGCTGCATGGGCGGCCGCGACGGCGTCGAAGGCATGGACCAGGCGCGGCTGCCACAGCACCAGCACGAGGACGGCGGTAAGGGCAGCGAGATACGGCGCAAGGGCGCGCAGCAGCCGGCGCAAGGGCGGATGGGGCTGGATGCGCGCCCCGCTCATCATGACGGCATAACCCAGCGGCGGCAGCGCAAAGCTCAGCTGCAGGGCCAGCAGGGTCAGTACGCCCATCCAGGCGGCGTCTTCCACCCGTGCCAGCACCGGCGGCATCAGCAGCGGCACGACCACGAAGATCAGCTCGAAGGCGTCCAGCACCAGGGCGCAAGCCAGCGGGGCGAGCAGGGCGGCGGCAACGACGACGCCGGGCCCACCCGGCAGACTGGCAAACCATGCCGCCACGAGGGCATCGCTGCCCAGGGCCCGCAATACCAGCGTGAAGCCGGTAGCGGCCACAAAGAGGGCAAACAGGCCGCCGGTAATGTCGAGGGCGTCGCCCAGGGCCTCACGCAGCCGCTCGCCGTTCAGATGGCCGCTGCAGGCCGAGGTCAGCAGCAACAGCACGCCGCCCGTCGCCGCCGCCTCCACGGCCAGGAAGCGCCCCAGCGCCACGCCGCCGAGCAGGGCCGTGATCAACCCCAGCGTCAGCGCGGCTACCGCCCATTGCCGGCGCGTCAGCGGCATCTCGGCCGGCAGGACAGGGCTGGCGCCGCGGCCCTGCCAGGCTGCGACGGCCGCCACCAGCAGCAGTACCAGGCCGGCCGGCAGCAGCGCGCCACGCAGCAGGTCCTGGGTGTTGACGATGCGTTCGGCGTGACCGCCCAAGGTCAGGGCCTGCGTATGGGCGGCCATCAACGCATCGCCCAGGAGCAGCAGCACGAGGGACGGCGGCACCAGCACGCCCAGGGTGCTGGCCGTGGCGACCAGGGCCGTCGTCGCGGCGGCGTCGGCACCGTGCGCCCGCAGCCGCGGGGCGACGACGCGCGACAGCATGGCGACGCTGGCGCCCACCGAGCCGTTCATCGGCGCCAGCAGGGCGCTCAAGGCCACCGCCGCCACGCGCGGAGCGCCCGGCCCGCGTACCATGCGGCAGCCGCAGCGGTAGAGCAGCTCGGCCAGGGGCAGGCGGTTGAGCAGCGCACCGATCAACACGAACAGCGGCACGGCCTGCAGCAGGTCGTTCTCCAGCAGGCCCATCAGCCGCCCCGGCAGGGCACCGAACAAGGCTGCCGGCACGCCACCGATCAGGATGCCGATCACCATGCCCAAGGCCGATGCGAAGATCAGCACGATGAAGACGGGCAGGCCGGTCAACATGACCAGCAAGGCCACCACGCCGAGCAGGGCAAGGCCGAACAGGGCCATCAGGTGGCTGGCCGGCGCAGCCGGAACAAGTCGATCAGCGCCTGCGCGGCCACCGCACCAGCCAGCAGCCACAGCGACAGCTTGACGATGAAATAGCCGGGGTTGAAGCTGTCCGCGAAGGCTTCCAGCTGGCTCAGCGACTGCCAGACCTGGCCGGCCGAAGTCAGCAGCACATAGATGCTCCAGGGCAGCAGGGCCAGCACGATGGCCGCGGCGCGCAGCGGGCGCTGCCAGCGTGCGGCCCAGGCCGGCGCCAGCGGGCGAGGCGCGAGATGGCTGCCGCGGCGCGTGGCCTCCGTGACCGACAGGGCCACATAGACGGAGAACAGGCATTGCGCCAGGTCATTGGCCTGGCGCGAGCCCGACTGCACCACGTCACGCAGCGGCCATTGCAGAAAGAGCAGCAGCGCCAGGGGCAGGGCCAGCCATCGCGCCGCGGCGAGAACGCGGGCAATGCAGCGCTCGGCCAGCTCCATGACGGCTCAGCCGTCGATGGTGACGATGACCGGCGCGTGGTCGCTGGGCCGCTCGTTCTTACGCGGCAGCTTGTCAATCTCGCAGGCCGTCACGCGGCCCTTCAGCGCGGCGCTGACGAGGATGTGGTCGATGCGCAGGCCCTGGTTCTTGCGGAAGGCCAGGTTGCGGTAGTCCCACCAGCTCCAGCTCTTGGGCGGCTGCTCGAAGAGGCGGAAGGCGTCGGTCAGGCCCAGACCCAGCAGTTGCTGGAAGTGCTCGCGCTCCTCGGGCGTGCAGTGGATCTGGCCGGCCCAGGCGACGGGGTCGTAGACGTCGCGGTCCTCGGGCGCGATGTTGAAGTCGCCCATCAGCACGAGGCTCCCGTAGGTCCTCAACTCCTCGGTCAGCCAGGTGCGCAGGCCGTTCAGCCAGTTCATCTTGTAGACGAACTTCTCGCTGTCCGGCGCCTGGCCGTTGGGGAAGTAGCCGCCGATGACGCGCACGCCATCCACTGTGCCCGCGATGACGCGGGCCTGCTCGTCGGCAAAGCCGGTGATGTTCTTGACGACGTCAGTCGCTGGAGTGCGGCTGATCAGAGCCACGCCGTTGTAGGTCTTCTGGCCGAACCACTGCACCTGCCAGCCGGCGGCGCCGAAATCTGCGGTGGGGAACTTGTCGTCCGTGAGCTTGGTCTCCTGCAGCACCAGCGCATCGACGGGGTGGGCTGCCAGCCAGTCCAGCACCTGGGGCAGGCGGATGGACAGGGAGTTGACGTTCCAGGTGGCGAACTTTTTCATCGCTAAGATTTCAGGCAGTGGTGTGGTTGGCATTGTGACGGCCCGGCTCCTGGCTTTGGCCGGGGGGAGCCCGCGCGAGCCCCCAATGAACAGTTCCCGTCTCTAGGCTGAAGCAAGGCAGAAGGCCAGCGGCTTCAAGACCACGCATGCTCCGGCGTAGGGCAGCGTGTCGCAGTTGCCCTTTTGGAGCAGGAACCTCCGCGTGGTGCCGTTCAACGCATGGCAGGTCGCCGGCACATAGCCGCTGCTGACTACCGCCACTTCGAAGGCCTCGCCCGGCACTGGCAACCCTGCAGCGGCCCGCTCTGTCAATCGCTGCATGCCGGCATGGGAATTGCTGGGTGCCAGACCTGAGGTCATAACCGCGCCCGAAACAATTGTCGTCCTGAAGCTGGCGTTGGGCACATATGAGAGCTGTCCTTCGGTGCTCCAAAGGTCACCTCTTCACATCGGTCGACCTTCATAGTCGCCCATTGAGTGAACGGAAAAGCATCGGCGGTGGCGTGCGGTGGTGCGCCCGACAAAGCGAGAGCGGCGCCGATGGAGAACAAAACCGGGCAGGTATGGGCTATCGCCGGAGTGTAGTAATCGCGGGGGGCCCGAGTTGAACCAGCGGCTTCATGGTGACGAGTCCCGAGCGCCGCGTTACTGCGAACGAGCAGGCCTCGCACCGCTTCAGCCGCCGGCCTCGGCCGAGGTGTCGCAGTCCAGGCAGGTCTCGATGGGCGGGGAGGGCAGGTGCAGGTCACTCTGCAACTGCCGCAGCGCCGTGCGCAGCCCCTCCTCGACGACCGGGTGGTAGAAGGGGCTGTCCAGCATCTGCTGTACGGTGTCACCGCGCTGGACGCTCCAGGCCAGCAGGTGGCCCAGGTGTTCTGCGGCCGGGCCGATCATCTCGGCCCCCAGCAGCCGGCCCGTGCCGCGCTCGGCATAGACGTGCAGCCCACCGCGGTTGACGAGCATGACGCGGCTGCGACCCTGGTCGGCAAAGCTGACGCGGCCGGTGTCGAACGCAACCCCTGCAGCGATCAGCTCGGCATGGCCAGCGCCGGCGATGGCGATCTGCGGGTCGCTGAAGACGATGGCCAGCGGCGCGCGGCGCGGGCGGTGGTGGACGTCGGGCCAGCGCGCCGCGTTGTCGCCCGCGATACGGCCCGCGTCGGCGGCCTCGTGCAGCAGGGGCCTGTCATCGGTCACGTCGCCGGCGATGAAGACCGGCATACCGCCCCACTGGCTCGTATGGCGGTCGATCAGCGGCTGGCCTTCGGCATCGCGCGGCAGGTTCAGCGTCTCCAGCCCCAGGTCGTCGAGATTGGCACGGCGGCCGGCGGTGCAGAGCAGGGCCTCGAAGCGCTCGCCGGCTATGACGACCTCGTCGCCATCCAGCACCGGATCCAGGTCAGTGGCATTCAATGTGAGCGGCAGGTCTTCGGCGAACAGCTGCCGGGCCAGCGCCTGCAGCTCGGGGGCGGTCAGCGGCCCGACCCGCGAACCGCGGGCGAACAGGCGCACGCGCACACCGAGCTTGTGCAAGGCAAGGGCCAGCTCCAGGCCGATGACGCCGGCGCCGACGACGGCCAGGGACTTGGGCAGGTCGACCCAGTCGAAGACGTCGTCGTTGACCAGCAGCCTGGCACCCAGGCGCTCGCGCCAGCCGGGCGGCACGAAGGGCCTCGAGCCGGTTGCGATGACCACCCGCTTGGCCTCGACGCGCTGGCCGTCGACTTCCAGTGTGCCCATGCCGGCGAAGCGCGCACGGCCGAAGACGCGGTTTTCCTCTGGCCAACCATGGATGGTTTCCAGCACGAAGCCGACGAAACGGTCGCGCTCATCTCGCACCCTCTGCATGACGGCGCGGCCGTCGATGCGCGGGGCCTCGGTCAAAACGCCGAAGCGGTGCGCCTCGCGCACGGCCTGGGCGGCCTCGGCGGCGGCGATCAGCAATTTGCTGGGCATGCAGCCGACCCGCGCGCAGGTGGTGCCGTAGTGGGCGGCCTCGATGAGCAGCACCTTGTCGGTGTGCACGCGGGCGGCGCGGTAGGCGGCCATGCCGGCGGTGCCGGCGCCGATGATGGCCACGTCGCAGTTCAGGGTCATGGTGAAAGAGTCCTTCTGAGGGTCTGCGAGGGCAGCTCGCCGAAGAGATCGCGATAGCGCGTGCCGAAATGGCCCAGGTGCTCGAAGCCGGCGTCGCCGGCGGCCTGGGAGACGCTGAGTTCGTCCGGTGGCGTGGCCAGCAGGCGCTGGCGCACAGCGTTCAGGCGCAGGCTGCGCAGATAGTGCACGGCCGTCGTGTCAGCCAGCTGGCGGAAGCCGTTCTGCAGGCTGCGCCGGCTGGTGCGCAGGCGCCGGCACAGGGCTTCGATGTCGGGCGGTTCGTCGCCGCCGCCGGCGACGAGGCGGTGGCATTCGGCCACCAGGTAGGCGGCCGAGGCGTGGCCCGCGCGCTGGACGGGACCGGCTGCTGCCTCGAAGAGTTCGGTCAGCGCGGCGAACACGGCTGGGGCGGATGAGGCCTGCAGCAGCACGCGGCGCAGGGCTTCGAGTTCGGCGGGCGGCGCCTGCACGGTCGACCGCGACAGCAGGGCACGCGCCGACGACAACCAGGGCCTGGCGTCCAGCAGTTGGCGGAAGGTTTCGGCGTCGAAGCTGCAGGCCAGCAGCGCCATGCCGGGCGGGCGCTGCAGCATGAAGTCCTGGCCGGCGCGCAGCACGAAGATCAGGTCCTCGCGCAGCGGGTGGCCCTGCACCCAGGGCTGGCCCGCGCCGCCGCCGTGCAACATCGCGAAGCAGATTTGCCCGGCAGGCAGGCAGCCCTGCTGCACCACGCGCTCGCTCATCCATTTGCGAAACACGTGCAGGCCCGGCGACGCAGTCTCGATGAGGGCGCTGCGCATGACGCCGGGCGACAGCTGAACGTAGCGCTGCTCCCACTCGGGAGCCGAGGCGCCATGCAGGTGGAAGTCGTCGAAGACGTCGAGGCGGATCGCCATGCGGGCAAGGATAGCCCTGGGACCCAAGCCCCGTCGCTCCAGCGTATTGCCGATTTGGGCTAACGCCTGCGGCGGGCCTGTGCCCACACTGCAACTTGAAGGAGGGCCCCAACCATGTGGACCCGACGCGCTGCGCTGGCCGCTGTGGGCCTGGCGGCATCAACCACCCGGACTTTCGCCATGAACAACCTCGACGACCTGAAGGCCCAGCTGCAGGGTGACTGGACCAGCCTGGCGCCCGAACTGCGCCCCAGCAGCCTGAAGAACCCCGACGGCAGCCTCAAGCCCTTCCATCTGCGGCGCGACTTCCGCTCTGTGGCGGGCGACCGCTTCGAGCTGACGGTCACCAACTATGCCGATCCGCTGGGCCGCGTGCCGCTGGCGCGAATCCTGATCCGCGGCCATATGCTGTGGTGCGGCGAGCACCCCATCGCGGCCGGTGCCCAGAAGGTCGATTTCATCGCCGACGAGGCCTACGAGGTCACACCGCTGATCCAGGGCTTTGCCGACGTGCTGAACCAGGCCGCCAGCCAGGGCTATGCCAAATGGGAGGTCGGCGCGGCGCAGAGCGTGTTCAACAAGAACTTCGCGCCCTTCGGCCTCGTCGAGGGCCGGCACTTCATGGAGTACGACCTGGTCCATCTGAGCCATGGCCTGATGTTCTGGGGCGCCCGCCACATCGACGGCCGCGGCTTCGACAGCGAGGCCAACCGGCCGACGAATCTGCAGATCCCGCTGGCGCGCAAGACCTAGCGTGTCGGCCGCCGCGCGGCTTGCTCGCGCAGGCATTGCAGCATCAGCTCGGCGCCGGGCGACAACTGGTGGCCACGGCGGGTGACGATGCCGTAGACGTCCATGCGCAGGCCGAGGTCGAAGGGCAGGACTTCGAGCTGCCCGGCCGCCAGATAGGGCTTGACCAGCTGCTCGGGCATGGCCGAGACCATGTCGGACTGGCTGAGCAGGCTGGTCACGACCGGCAGGGACAGGGTCTCAACGGTTTGATGGGGCTGGTCCAGGCCGGCCGTCAGGAAGAGGGCGGTGAGGCGGTCGCGCAGGATGCTGCCGCCGGGCGGCAATATCCAGCTCTGGCGCGCCAGCTCGGGCAGGCTGAGGTCGTCGCGGCCGGTCAGCGGATGACCCGCGCGCACGACGAGGCAATGCGGTTCGTCGTTCAGCGGCTCGAAGCTGAGCTGGGCGGCAGATTCGCTGTCCAGCACGCGGCCGATGACGAGGTCCAATTCTCCGTTCTGCAGGTGCTGGATGAGGATCTTGCTGGTGTCCACCGAGATGGCCACATGCACGCGCGGCTGGCGGGTTTTCAACAGGGTGATGGCCGCGGGCAGCAGGGTCGTCGATGGCGTCAGCACGGCGCCGACCGCCACACGGCCCGACAGGCCCGACAGCAGCTCCATGACCTCCTGGTGGCCGGCATCCAGCTCGGCCAGGGCCGCACCGGCGCGGCGGATCATGACCTCGCCATACCAGGTCGGCGCCACGCCGCGCGGCAGGCGCTCGAAGAGCTTGACGCCCAGCGCATGCTCCAGGTCGGCCAGCAGCTTGGAAGCCGCCGGCTGGGTCAGGTTGGCGGCCTGGGCCGCATGCAGGATCGAACCGTGGCGCCCCAGTTCCACCAGCAGCACGAGCTGGCGGGTCTTGAGGTGGGAGCGGACGAAGCGGTCCGAACGGGGATCGGTCATTCGTGATAAAGCTGGGAGCGGCCGCCGTCGATCAGGATGTCGGTGGCATTGATGAAGCGGGCCTCATCGCTGGCGAGGAAGAGGGCGGTATAGGCCACTTCCTCCGGCGTGCCGATGCGCTTGCAGGGTAGCAGGTCGATCTGGCGCTGCGTCTCCTCGGGCGGGACGCTGGCCATCCAGTCGACGACGCGCTCCGACAGGATCAGCCCCGGCGAGATCGAGTTGACCCGCACATGGCGGGCCGCGTACTGGATGCCCAGCGCCTTGGTCATGCCGATCAGTGCATGTTTGGCGACCGGGTAGGGGAAGGCGTTGGGGATGATGCGGTGGCCGTGCACGGAGGCGATGTTGACGATGCTGCCGCCGCCCGTGTCCAGCATGCCCGGCAGCACGGCGCGGCTGCAGTGCATGGCGCCGTCGAGGTCGACTGCGAAGCAGCGCTGCCATTGCGCCGTCGTCATCGCCAGCGGCTCGGCGAAGACGTCCATGCCGGCGTTGTTGATCAGCACATTGATGGTGCCGAAGCGCTCCGTGCCGCGCGCGGCCATGGCACGCACGGCGGCTTCGTCGGCGATGTCGGCCGGGACAAACATGGCCTTGTCTTCGCCCAGCTCCTCGATCAAGGCCTGGCCGTGGGCGTCGGCATTCAGGCCGTTGAGGATGACCTTGGCGCCCTCGGCGACGAAGAGGCGGGCAATGGCCTTGCCTATGCCCTGGGTGGAGCCGGTCACGAGGGCGACCTTGCCTTTCAAACGATCAGCCACGGCGTTCGCCTCGGGTTTTCAGTTGGTCGAGAAGGACGGCTGCGAGCAGGATCAGGCCACGCACCAGGTATTGGTAGAAGGCATCGACGTTGAGCAGATTCATGACGTTTTCGACCGTACCCATGATGAGCACGCCGATGACGACGCCGAAGATGCGCGCCTTGCCGCCCTGCAGGGACACACCGCCCAGCACGCAGGCCGAGATGACGTCCAGCTCGAAACCGGTGGCCGCATTGGGCTGGCCGCTGGTGATGCGGGCCGACAGCACCAGGCCGGCCAGCGCCGTGACGACGCCCTGCAGCAGGAAGATCCACACGCGCAGCCTCTCCACGCGCACGCCGGCCAGGCGCGCGGCTTCCGGGTTGCCGCCGATGGCCAGGGTGTTGCGGCCGAAGACGGTGTGGTTGAGCAGCACGCCGAAGACGGGGAAGCAGACCGCCGTCAGCCAGATGGGCAGGGGCAGACCGAAGAAGGCCGTGTCGCCGAAGCTGATGAAGCCTTCGTCGGCCGATGCCCACCGCCTGACCCTTGGGGGCGATGAAGGCGCTCTCGGTGTCGGTCTTGGCCTGGGGCGCGTCGACGACATTGGCCGCGGGCATGCCGCCGGCCTTCAACGCGTCCACGGCGCCCATCGTGCGGTCGCGGGCGGTGGGCAGCTGGTCGAAGGCCACGCACAGCACGCCGACCTCGTCGAGTTTCCAGCCGCGGGCCTTCATCTCGGCCAGCAGCCCCTGGCCGACCTGCTTGCCGATCTCGTAGCCCGAGATGCCCATGTGGGGAGAATGTTGGCGATGGGCTTGCCGGCGCCGTCAACGAGCTGGTCGTCCACCGACATCACCTTGAGGTTGTGGCGCTTGGCGGCGCGGTTGACGGCCACACCCAGCTTCGCGTCGGGCGCGCAGATGACGAAGCCGGCGGCCTTCTGGGCGGCCAGGTTGTCGATGGCGGCCATCATCTTTTCGCCGTTGGGGATGCCGATCTTCACCAGCGTGAAGCCCTTGTCCATGGTGGCTTGGTCAGCTAACTTCCATTCGTCCTGGAACCAGGGCTCCTCGGCCTGCTTGACGAGCAAGCCAATCTTGACGGATTCCGCGGCATGCAGCGCGAAGGGGGTGGCCAGCAGGGCCAAAGCCAGCGCGGCGCGTCGTTGCATCTTCATCGTCATCTTGTCTCCTCAGTCTTCGAACAGGGCGTCGGGCACGCCCAGCTTCCCTGGCAGCCGCAGGCCGAACAGGCTGCCGGAGAGCGGCTGCGCGGCCAGGGCCTCGCGGTTCAGCTCGGTGCGGGCGGTCGTGAGCATCAGCTGGTCCCCACCCTCGCCGCCGATGGCGGGGCAGGTCGTGTGGGCGGCCGGGGCGGTATAAACGTCCATCAGCCGGCCCAGCGGGTCATAGCGTGCCGCGCGGCCGGCGCCCCACTGAGCGTTCCACAGGCAGCCCTCGGCATCGATGATCGAGCCGTCCGGCCAGGCGTCCTCGCCGTCCATCTGCGTGAACAAACGGACGTTGTCGACCTGGGCCGTGTTGGCGTCGTAGTCGCACTGTTGGATGCGCCGGGTCAGCGTGTCGCAGAAGTACAGGATGCGGCCGTCGAGGCTGAAGCAGATGCTGTTGGCGATGGCCACAGCCGGCAGGGCCAGGCGGCGCAGGCCGTGGGCCAGGGAGTATTGGTAGAAGCTGCCGATGGCGCGCTTCTCTCGGGACTCGTTCAGCGTGCCGAAGATGAAGTTGCCACCGCGGTCGGTGCGGCCGTCGTTGATGCGCGTGCGCGGCTCGGCGGCGTCGACCGGGGCCAGGGTCTGCAACTTGCCCAGTTCCAGGTCTTCGCCCAGCGTCACCAGCGCCAGGCGCTTGGCCAAGCCAAGCAGCACCCGGCCCGAGCGGCAGTGGGCGAAGCTGCCGAGGCGGTCCGGCAGGCGGCAGGACTGCGGGCCGGCCTCGCCCGGACGCCAGGCGTAAAGGGTGGCGGCTTCGATGTCGGTCCACCACCAGCGGCCATCGCGCCAGAGCAGGCCTTCGCCGAGCGTGGCACTGAAGGGCAGGGCGAGTTCGAGGGCGGGCGTCATCGCATCAGAGCGCGCGCCAGGCCTCTGCGAAGGCACGCGCCCGCTGCCCGACGTCAGCGGCCGTCATGCCCGGCGCGTACAGGGCCGAGCCGAGGCCAAAGCCGGCGGCGCCGGCCTTGCGGTAGGCCGCCACGCGCTCGGGCGTGATGCCGCCGACGGGCAGCAGCCGCAATTCCTTGGGCAGCACGGCGCGCATGGCCTTGACGACGGGCGGCGTGACGAGCTCGGCCGGGAAGAGCTTGAGGGCGTCGGCGCCGGCCTGTAGGGCCGCGAAGGCCTCGGTCGGCGTTGCCGCACCGGGCACGCAGGCCAGGCCACGCGCCTTGGCCACGCGGATGATGGCGACATCGGCATGCGGCATGACGATGAGGCGGCCGCCAGCGATCTGCACATCGCGCACCGCGTCGGCGCTGAGCACGGTGCCGGCGCCGATCAGCGCATCGCCCGGCATGTGGCTGGACAGGCGGTCGATGGAATCGAGTGCCTGGGGCGAGTTCAGCGGCACCTCGATGACGCGAAAGCCTTCGGCGTAGAGGGCGTCGGCGATGGCCTCGACCTCGTCGGGCTTCACGCCGCGCAGGATGGCGACGAGGGGGAGTTGTTGCAGTGCTTGTTCGAGCATGTCGGTCAAAGCCCCATGGTTTGCGCCAGCTGCCAGAGGCCGGCGGACGCGGTGTTGTTCAGTTGAAGCGGCGCCGCGGCGCCGAATCGGCCAAAACGCCCCATAGCCAGCGCATAGCGTTCGCACAGTGCCGGGTCGCCGACCAGGGCAAGGTGTTCGGGCGCGCCGGCGGCAAGTTCGTGGCCGATCTCGTGGCCGATCAGCAGGCCGGAGAGATAGTCGGGCAGTTGCTCGGGCGGCAGGCGCTTGAAAAGACCCAGGGTGCGGACGGCGAAGAGCTGGTGGCCCAGGGCGCCTTGCTTGCGCGCAGCGTCGACGCCGGCAAGAAAAGCCTGGGAGAAGGGCGGTACCGCACCGTCCGCCGGCATCAAACGGGCCAGTACCGAATGCTGGCGCAGCAGCGCGTAGAGCTCACCAGTCATGTGGGTGGCAAAACCCGTCACCCGGCCGGCCTCGACGCGGGCCCACTTGGAATGGGTGCCGGGCAGCACCAGGCAGGCGTGGGCCGCCAATTCGGGATGCAAGGCGATGGCGCCGACGATCTGGGTCTCCTCGCCACGCATGACGTCGGGCTGGCCAGCGTCATGCATCAGGCCGGGCAGGATCCAGAGGCGGTCGCTGAGCTGCAGCGCATGCTTGACGAGGACCGCGGCATCGGCCGGACAGGGCGCATAGGGCGCTTCGCGCCAGCCATGCTGGCTGCCGACCATGCCGCAGGCCAGCGCGGGCAGGACGGGCCAGTCGCCCGTCACGGCGTTGAAAGCCTGCTCGAAGGCCGCTGCGCCGGACAGCGTCGATGCCCCCTGCTCGGACTGGCGGAATGCCTGCACGGCGCCGTCCGCACCCAGCAGGAAGGCCCGCAGCCGCGTGCTGCCCCAGTCCAGCGCGATGAGTCTTGATGCGGTCATGTCGGTTGTTCGTTCTGCGGGCCGAGCGCCCGGCTGCCAAGGGCCGGAGGCCCTTGGCCTGTCGTAGGCACAAGCAGTCCGCAGGGACTGCTTGTGTCCGACTCCAGTTCACCAAGCCGGCCCGTCTGGCGATGTGCTTGCGGCTCGATGCCGCTAGCGTCGCCGTCCCCTCGGGGGCTGAGGCCGGACACATGGCGCCCGGTGGGCGGCACGTGCCTGCCGAAGGGCTGCGGCTCATGCCGCAGCGCGGTCTGCAAGACCGACCGGGCTTGCCGGCGTTCAGCCGGCGCAAGACTGGGCGAGGGGCTCACCATTCCGCCACGCTGCCGTCCGCGTGCCGCCACAGCGGGTTGCGCCAATCGGGCGCCACCTTGCTGGCCTCGATGACCTTGTCCTCGTCGACCACCACGCCCAGGCCCGGCTTGGTCAGCGGCTTGATGTAGCCGTCCTCGATGTGGAAGTCTTCCTTGTTCAGCACATAGTCGAGCAACTCGCCGCCACGGTTGTAGTGGATGCCCATGCTCTGCTCCTGCAGCACGGCGTTGTGCGAGACGAAATCGACATGCAGGCAGGCCGCCAGCGCGATCGGGCCAAGGGGGCAGTGCGGTGCGAAGCCGACGTCGTAGGCCTCGGCCATGGAGGCGATCTTCATGCACTCGGTGATACCGCCGGCATGCGAGAGGTCGGGCTGCACGATGGACAGGCCGCCGGCCTGGAAGACGCGCTTGAACTCGAAGCGCGAATACATGCGCTCGCCGGCCGCGAGCGGGATGGCCGTGTGCTCAGCCAGGCGGGCATAGGCCTCGTCCTGCTCGGCGAGCACGGGCTCCTCGACGAACAGCGGCCGGTAGGGTTCCAGCGCCTTCAGCATGACCTTGGCCATCGGCGCGCCGATGCGGCCGTGAAAGTCGATGCCGAACTCGATGTCGTGGCCGAAAGCCTCGCGGATCTCGGCGATGCGGGCGACGGCCTCGTCCACCTTGCGGGCGCTGTCGATGAGGCCCATCTCTTCGGAGCCATTCATCTTGAAGGTATCGAAACCGCCTTCGCGCAGCCGCTTGATGTCGCGGATTACGTCGGCCGGGCGGTCACCGCCGACCCAGGAATAGACCTTCATCCTGTCGCGCACCAGGCCGCCCAGCAGCTCGTGGACGGGAGCATTCAAGACTTTGCCCTTGATGTCCCACAGCGCCTGGTCGATGCCGGCGATGGCGCTCATCAGGATGGCGCCGCCGCGGTAGAAGCCGCCGCGGTACATGACCTGCCAGAGGTCATTGATGCGGGAGGGGTCCTGGCCGAGCAGATAAGGCTCGAACTCGTGGACAGCGGCCTCGACGGTGCGCGCCTTGCCCTCGATGACCGGCTCACCCCAGCCGCTGATGCCGGCGTCGGTATCGATCTTCAGGAACATCCACCGCGGCGCGAGGCGGTAGGTCGTCAGCTTGGTGATTCGCATGGGCCGTGTCTGGTACAGGGACGGCCGTGAGCTTAGGAAGGGCTGCTAGTTCTGAAATATCGATTATTTACGGTTTTCTATATGGTTTTTGTATAGCTTGGCCAGCCCCGGAAAGCAAAAGGGCTGCAGATGCAGCCCTTGGACGGTTGTGAAGCGATGGCTTCAGTTGCGCTGGTTGAAGTCAGCCAGTTGAGCAATGACGGCCACGGTCGACAGCGCCAGAGTCACGATCAGCAGTTCCATTTCTTTCCCTTTCTTCGTCGTCGATGCCGATATCTTAGGGTTTGCACCAGGCAATGCAAGGGTTAACCCTATGCCCTGCAGGCATGGAACGATGCGGTACCGCCCGGTGATCGAACAGAAACTAGGGCTGTGGAGACTTGGCCAGGCGCTGCTTTGCTTTGTCCAGCGACGCCATCAGGGCCTGCTTGGCGGCGTTCAGCTTTTCGCCGAAGCCGGCCACGCAGTTTCGCCAGACTTTCTTCATCGCGTCTTGCCTAGCTTCCATGGCGCCGATCTTCCTCAGTTCGCCCTGAATGTTCGCTTCGACCTGACAGAAGGCCTCGAAGGCGGCGACTGCTTCTGGAGCAAGTCAATTCGACGCGCGCTTGCTTGGCGCATCAACGATTCGGCTGCTTTTGCACTGGCGTCCACATATGTGTCGCTTTCGAGAGCTGCCAAGGCGTAGTAGTAGCTCACCATCGCAGTCGCGACAGACTCGCTGGCTTTGGAGGTCTGGCTTGGTGCTGCACATCGGCGGGCGACCGATACGGGCACTCGCCACCGCGCCTTGGTGGTATCGGCCGTTGCCGGGCGCGGAGGCCCCTTCGTACTCATTGCTTACGTTCACGCAAGGTTCAGGTGGCCGCACTATCCCGCGGCGGACTACCCGACCGCGATGGTCAACTACCTCATACGGCCGTGATGACAGCACTGAAGATGGGCGAAATGGTGGTGGTGGACGCCCACATCGAAGTGGATGCCACGCTCACGCTCGAGGCTGGACACGACATCGCCGTGGAGGCGCGGCGCCGCGTGATGCAGCACCATCGCGTGCTGAACCTGATGACCCATGTGGACCCCTGGCACCGTCCGGACCGTGACCATGACAAGGTGTCGCCCGCGCCGGCGCACTGAACAGCCATGAGCATGCCGGGGTACGTGGGCCTGAGCACCCAGGAAGCGCAAGCCCGGCTGCACCGCGACGGTCCCAACGAACTACCGTCGGCAGCACGCGCCGGTGCGGTGCAGCTGCTGTGGGAGGTCGTACGCGAGCCTATGTTCCTGCTGCTCGTGGCCTGCGGTGCGATCTACCTCGCGCTCGGCGACCGCCAGGAAGCATTGATGCTGCTTGGCTTCGTGCTGGTGGTCATTGCGATGACCTTCGTTCAGAAGCGCCGCAGCCAGGCTGCGCTGGATGCGCTGCGCGACCTGTCCAGCCCACGCGCGCTCGTGTTGCGGGAGGGCGCGCCGGTTCGCGTCCCGGGCAAGACACTGGTGGTGGGTGACCTCGTGCTGCTGGCCGAAGGCGACCGCGTGCCGGCAGACGTCGAATTGCTGCAGGCCAGCTACCTGACGGTCGACGAGTCACTGCTGACGGGCGAATCCCAACCCGTGCTGAAGCAGGCCCGCGAGACGACTGACACGGCGCCGGCAGCGCCGCACCAGCTCTGTTTCTGCGGATCGCTGGTCACGCAGGGCACGGCGCAGGGCCGCGTGGTGGCTACCGGCCCGCGCAGCGCGCTGGGGCGCATCGGCGCCTCGCTGGGCGGCATTACGATGGACGACACGCCCATCCAGCGCGAGACGGCGCAGGTCGTGCGGTGCGTGGCATTGGCCGGGGCCGCCATCGCCTTGCTGCTGTCGCTGGGCTGGGCCGTCAGCCGCGGCGACTGGCTCACTGGCCTGCTGGCCGGCCTGACGCTGGCCATGGCAATCCTGCCGGAGGAACTGCCGGTGGTGCTGACCATCTTCCTGGGCTTGGGCGCGTCGCGGCTGTCCCGGGAGCAGGTGCTGACCCGCCGCATCCCCGCCGTGGAACTACTGGGCGCGACCACTGTGCTCTGCGTGGACAAGACCGGCACCCTGACGCGCAACCAGATGGAAGTGCGCCGGCTGTGGGTGGACGGTGCGGAGTTCGAGTTGGCGGGCCAGCCCATTGCCGCGATGGCGCATGCCTTCCACCCAGTGCTGGAGTACGCCGTGCTGTCCAGCCACCGACGCGCCTTCGACCCCATGGAGGCGGCCATCGGCGCTGCGGGCCAGCACTGGTTGCAGGGCTCCGAGCACCTGCACGCGGAGTGGACGCTGGTATCCGACTACCCGCTGTCGCGGGAGATGCTGGCGATGTCGCGGGTGTGGCGCTCGGCCGACCAGCGCGAGCTGCTGGTGGCGGCCAAGGGCGCACCCGAGGCCATCGTCGACCTGTGCCACCTGCCGCCGGCCCAGCGCCAGCGGATTGCCGACCGGGTGGCTGCCCTGGCTGCTGGCGGCCTACGCGTGCTGGCGGTGGCCCGCGCCGTGTTCGCGGCCGAGGCGCTGCCCGCTATCCAGCACGATTTCGACTTCGAGTTTGTCGGCCTGGTGGCGCTGGAAGATCCGGTGCGGCCCGACGTGCCGGCTGCCATTGAGGAGTGCCGGTCTGCGGGCATCCGCGTGGCCATGATCACTGGCGACCACCCGGCCACGGCGCTGGCCATCGCTCGGCAGGCAGGTCTGGACGTGGCCGGCGGCCACCTCACCGGCACCGAACTGGATGCGCTGGATGACGTCGCGCTGGCCGGGCGCCTGCGCAACACCCAGGTGTTCTGCCGCGTGCGTCCCGAGCAGAAGCTGCGCCTCGTGCAGGCATTCCGCGAGCGCGGCGACGTGGTGGCGATGACAGGCGATGGCGTGAACGATGCTCCGGCGCTCAAGGCGGCCCACATCGGCGTGGCCATGGGCGGTCGCGGCACCGACGTTGCCCGCGAAGCCGCCGACCTCGTGCTGCTGAACGATGACTTCCGCTCGCTGGTCACGACCATCCGCTACGGCCGACGGGTATTTGCCAACCTGCGCAAGGCCATCGCCTTCGTGCTGGCCGCGCACCTGCCCATCATTGGCTTGGCCCTGGTGCCGCTGCTGATGGGCTGGCCGCTGATCCTGATGCCGGCGCACATCCTGTTCCTGCAACTGGTCATCGACCCGGCCTGCTCCATCGTCTTCGAGGCTGAGCCGCTGGAGCCGGGAGCCATGGGCCAGCCGCCGCGCCGGTCCGACGCCCGGCTGTTCGACGCCGCGCTGCTGAGGCTGGGCCTGTTGCAAGGCGCCGGCCTGTTGGTTGCGGTGCTTGCCGGCTATCTGCTCGCCGAGCAGGTCGGCGGGGCCGCTGGCGCCGGGCGCACGGCGGCTTTTGTCGTGCTGGTGCTGGGCAATCTGGGCCTGATTAAGGCCAACCGTTCCTGGGCGTCATCGGCCGCCAGGCCACGGACCGTGAATGCGGCCTTCCGCTGGATCGTGCTCGGCACCGTGGCGCTGCTGGCACTGGCCCTCGGGATGCCCGAGGTCGCCGCGCTGTTCAGGTTCACCACGCCGTCCGGACCGCTGCTGGGTCTGGCCGCCGCGCTGTCCTTGATAGCTTGGCTGTGGTGCACGGCGGTGGTCGTACTCCAGCGCCAGAAGCCCTGAGTTCAGTCTTCGTCGTCATGGTGTCCTCCGCGATGCTCGCCGTGCCGCGTTAACGCGCCAGCCGGGTCGGCCTGGACTATCTGCCAGCCGACGAAGCCCAGGTAGGCCACCAGCACGAGCAGCGCCAGCCCGCCGCGATTGGTCTTGACGAGGTCGGGGCCAGGCCCCGGCGAACGGCCGGTCAGCATCGGGGCCGCCAGATTGCGGCGGCGAAGGAGGGACAACAGCACGATGAGCGCAAGGTGCGCGAGCACGAGGGTCATGGCCGAATTCGCAAGGAACTCGTGGAGCTCCTCCATGGCGTCCTCCATGCCCAGCCATTCGACATCGTGCCCGTAGCCCGACAGCACCAGCGGCGCGGCCACGGCGACCAGCAACAGCATCGCCGCCCCCGTGCAGAGGGCGGCGGCCCGAGGCAGGTCGATGCGCCCGGACCTGGTGTTGCACAACCAGTCGCCAAGCCCTGAGACGCGGTGCCAAAGCAGGGCCAGCCGCGCCTGCCGCGGGCCGACGAGGCCGTAGACCAGTCGGAACAGCAGCAGTCCACCAAAGGCGTAGCCCAGCGTCACGTGCATACCTCGCCAGCGCTCGGATTCGGCCGTGAGCCAGGCGCCGGCAAAGCTCAGCGCGAACAGCCAGTGGAAAGCCCGCACTGGCGCGTCAATCGTCAACCGCGCCGGTCGGGCGGCCGGGGCTGGGCCGGCAGCGACCGGGCCCGTGGAAGAGGGCGTAGAAGTCAGGAGTGCTCCTTGCATCAGGGTCAGTTCTTCCAGGCTGCGGGCCAGATGCCATCACGCCTGTTGCAGATGGTCGGGTTGCGTCATTCACAGCTTCCACGCCGGCAGGCGGTACGCCAGTCGCTTGGATGAAACAACAGCGGCAATGGACTGGGCCGGTTCCTGCGCAGGAACCCGCCGTGTTTGGTGGCAGCTCGGCGGAGCTGGTTAGCCGCATCGGGAGTTTGCTGATGCCATTGGCGTTGATGGAGTGCTGCGGCGTTGATCGAGCTGCTTCAGGGTTGTTTCAGGGCGCGCAAATCAGCTTCAGCGTTCTGGCATGAAGGCGGATTCACAAGGTGTGGCGATATGCCTCGTGAGCGAAAGGAACTGCGATGAATGTCTCGATGAACCACCCGGTGCCGTCGGAGCGCACCGAGGTCGTCGAGAACGACCGGGACTAGGATGAAGGCGCGGCCAAGGCTGCGGCACCGAAGCCGTCGCTCAGCTTGAATGGCGCGGCTTTGGGGCAGCTGCTGAACGCAGTGGCCTGATCATGGGTTCTGATCGGGGGCAAGCAGCTCCGGCGAAACCACCCCTCAGGCGACGTGAGAACGAGCAACGGTCGACGCAAGCGGTGCCATGCCGGCGTCACGGGGAGCCGCCATGGCCCCGCCCGTCACGCGCCCGATGACATCGAACGGCACACCGGCACCGTACAGGGCCTTGGCGGCAGCCGCCGGTGCCAGCGCACCACTTGCCAACTGCTCGAGGGTCACGTCGACCAGCCTGCGCATGCCCACTCGGCGTCGTACATCCATGGCCATCTCCTCGTTCTGGACACAAGTAAGTGTCCGGTTGGCAAATGAAGCCCACCTGAACTTGCCACCGACAGCGTATCAACTCAAGCGGGCCCGGCGCAATATGAATCGGAGTGCGGCACTGCAAAAAAATGCCTCAGGCCGCAAGGGCCTGAGGCTGAAACCTCGTCGCTATCGGGAGCGTCGAGACCTGCTCAGGGAGGGAAAGCAGGGGTCGCAATGGACCGACGTGAAGCTTGCCCGACAAACCTGAAGCCAAGCTGATGTAGGCGACGTCGATGTCAGTCACCGCTGAGCCTGCTTTGTGGCCCGGCGTTGACCCGGCCCGTCGCGCCTACGGTTGGGTTCAGATTCCCTTCGGCCTGGTTGCCAACACTGAGCGACTGTCCTCACGCAGACCTGGACGATGTCCAACGCCTTGCACTATTTGTTACTTGCTGGGCTGGCGGTCACGCTGCTTCTGTACTTGCGTCGCCGTCGCGAACGAAATGGCGAAGCTGCGAAGGCCGAGGTACTGGCCACCGGGTTGAATGTACCGGCCTCCCTGCAACCTATCGTTGATCCGCTGCGGTGCGTCGGTTCGGGCGTTTGCGCTCAGGTTTGCCCGGTGGGCGCGCTGGGCGGCGGGGCGGGGCACCGGCGGATTGTTACGACGTCATCATCGTGAGCGCCGGCCCGGCAGGCCTCGGGGCGGCGCTGGCCGCGCAGTCGGTGCTGCTGGCCCTCGGCCGGCGCTGCAGCCCGCGCAAGCTGGGCTGCCCGAGCGAAGAACTGCCCAATGCCGTCTACCGGCTCATCGATGCAGAACAGTACCGAGGCAGGCGTGTACTCGTGGTGGGCGGCGGAGACAGCGCGCTGGAGGGTGCGGTGCAATTGAGCGAGCAGCCCGGCACCGTGGTGCGACTGGCCTACCGCAGCGCCGCCTTCAACCGCGCGAAGGCCAAGATCCGGCAAGCACTGGAGAGTGCCGTGGCTGCGGGCCGCATCTCGCTGCACCTGAACACCGAGGTGGAGAACATCGACCTTGCCCATGTGGCGTTGAAGTCGCCGGACCGTACAGACCATGCGGGCAATGACGACGTCATCGTCTGCGCCGGTGGCATGCTGCCGATACCGTGGCTGCAGGCCCTGGGCATCACCTTCGACACCAAGCACGGCACGGCCTGAGGCGAGTCGGTCGAGATCGGGAAGACTCAAATCGCTTCAGATGCAGCTTCTGTCAAGAAGTCAGAACTTGAGTCCTCACCAGAGCCTGTTGTGAAGCGCTTCATGTTGGCGAGGAGGCCGGCGACAGGCGATTGGCAAGCACTGCGCCGTGATGTAGGCCTGGTCCCGGCCGTAACCGACGGCGACGGGGATGATCGTGCAGTGCAGGCCGCTCCTAAGCCCTCGATCAACACCAATGGTCAGGCGCTCGGGCAATTGCTGAACGGCGTCGCTTGATCTGCTTAACTTCTCGCGACGGGGCGGCACAGGAGCCCGTAGGCCTGTTCTGCGCCACTGGCTTCACTTCACGGAATCGATCACCACGTTCACGCCCGAAGAGCCGACTTTCACTTCCTCCCGCACACCTTGCAGGTCCCCAGCTGCCGGCGTGGCGCTGCCGGATTTGCTGACACGCGCGCCGACCGTGACGCTCACAGCCCCCGACAGTCGCGCCGCCGGTGTCATGGCCAGGCTGTCGTCCAGCGTGAAATCCAGGGGCAGGTCCTTGACCTGGCGCTTCAGAATGGCCAGCGGCATGCCGCCCTGGGCGCCGCGCGCGAAGATGAATACCGTGTCGTCCGGGGACGATTGGCGCTGAAGCGCCGGCGTGATGCTGACCCGTCCCTTGATCGATGCGGCCGGGACAGACTGCGGGGAAGGCGGGGTCAGCGGATCCACCACCGCGGCGGATGTCGCGACAGGTGGCAGGGGCGGTAGGCCCGCCCGACCGCGTGCCTCGTCCAGCGCACCCTGGATTTGCCGCGCGAGATCCGAATTGGGGTCGACGTTCTTCAAGGCGTGCTCCCAGAGCTCAGCCGCCTTTCGCATGTCATTGCGATTGAAGGCCAGGGTGGCTGCCAGCGACAAGGCTTTGGGATGGTCGGGTGACGCTGCCACGGCCTGCTCGATCAACTTCTCTGGCTCGCCGCTCAGACTGCCTTGACGGCTGGCCAGCGCGTCTGCCAGGTCAGCCAGGGCACCACCATCCTTGGGCCGCAGCGCGATCACCTTCTTGAAAGCCTCGATGGCTTCCGGCCGTTTGCCCAGGACCACGTAGGAGCGGCCCAACATGGTCCAGCCATCGGCATCATCGGGCTGGGCCTCCAGCCGCTTGGCCAGTCGCTCCACCATCGCCTCGATCTGGGCATTTCCGGTGTCGTGCGGCGCGGTGGCCGCCGCTGACGCAGATGCAGCGTTCCCGGGCGAGACAGAGAGGCCTTCCCGGTTGCCGAGCCAGAGGTAGCCTGCGATGCCGAACGCGAGGATGCCCACGGCCAATCCGATGACCAGTCGCAGGGAGGGGCGGACGGGAGGGGCACCAACGCGCGCCGTACGGTACCGCCCGAGGACTGCAGTTTCGGGGGTGGGGGCAGGAGCAAGGGGCTCGACGGACGATCCAACGACCGCTGCAAGCAGTCGTGCTTCCAGGTCCGCCCGGGTCTGGTGGGCAACGCCCGAAGTCAGGACCCCCTGCTTGAGGAGCTCGTCCAGTTCCAGGATCTGGCGTTTCAGCGTCTCAACGGTGGTCATCGGTGTCGGCGAGCTCGGGTTCGAAGGCGGAGTCGGCGAGGGCCGCGCGACGGCGCAGCACCACCACCAGCGTGGACAGGGCGATCAACAGCAGCAACGCGGGGCCCAGCCACAGCAGGGCCGTGGTGGCCTTGAACGGGGGGCGGTACAGCACGAAGTCGCCGTAGCGGGCAGTCATGAAGTCGATGATCTCAGCCTGGCTCTTGCCCTGCTCCAGCTGGGTTCGAATCTCTCGACGCAGGTCCTCGGCCAAACCGGCGTGCGAGTCCGCGACGGTCTGGTTCTGGCATACAAGACAACGCAGTTCGCTGGCAATGCTCATCATGCGCGCTTCCAGCGCAGGGTCCGCAGCGGCAGGTAGAGCTTGCGCGCCGAATGCGAGGCGTACGCACAGCAGCAGAGCGACCACAAGAGACTTAGCCATGCAGTTCACGCAGCAGCGGGATGATTTTGTCGCGCAGTGCCTCCGGCGTGACTGGACCGATCTGCTTGTAGCGGATCACGCCCAGACGATCGATGATGAAGGTTTCCGGCACGCCATAAACGCCGTAGTCCAGGCCGATGCGGCCATCCGGGTCGAAGACCGAGTCTCGGTAAGGATTGCCCAGTCTGGACAGCCATGCCAGGCCCTCCGGCCGCTGATCCTTGTAGTTCAATCCGATCACGGGCACGCTGCCGGCCTGACGCGAATACTCGACGAGCAACTGATGTTCCTCGCGGCAAGCCCCGCACCAGGAGGCCCAGACATTGAGCATCCAGACCTGCCCCCGCATGTCGTCTCGCTGGAGCCGGCGCTGGGGCTCGGCCAGCAGGGTGGCGGAGAACGCCGGTGCGGGCTTGCCAATCAAGGGCGATGGCACCTCGCGCGGATCGAGCTTGAGGCCGACGGCGAGGAAGGCCAAGAGGGCAACGAAGATGGCCAGCGGCCAGAGCAGCCGGCGATTCAAGCGGGGACTCCGTCGGCAGGCACAACCGCCTCGCGGGTGGCACGCGAGCGGTAGCGCCTGTCACTGGCCGCCAGCGCGCCTCCTGCCATCATCAGCAGGCAGCCTCCCCAGATCCAGACGATGAAGGGCTTGTACTGCACGCGCACGACCCAGGCTCCGTCATCGAGCTGTTCGCCCATGGAGACGTACAGATCCCGAAGCGGGTTGCTGTCGACCGCGGCCTCGGTCATGGGGTTGGTTTGCACCCGGTAGACCCGTTTCTCAGGGCGCAGGGTGGCAAGCACCCGCCCAGCGCGGGACACCTCGATTTCAGCCTGCATGGCCTGATAGTTGGGGCCACTGACCGGCGCCAATTTCAGCATGCGGAATTCGTAGCCGGCGATTTCGGTGGTGTCGTTCGGGCCCATCTTCACGTCTCGCTCGGTCTCGTAGGTCTTGACCATGGCGACGCCGAAGGCGAACGCCGCCACTCCCAGGTGAGCCAGGGCCATGCCGGCCCAGGCCCGCGAGACGCGAGACAGCCGCTCCGACCACGATGCCCGGCCTCGAGCCCGGAGCTGTCCGGCCAGGTCCATGCCGGCCGTGATCAGGATCCAGTAGGCGAGCGCCAGGCCTCCCGTGGTGGCCATGCCCAGGCGGCCCGCCGCCAGGCCAGTGGCCACGGCGGCGGCGATCGCAGCGGGAGCTGCCCAGCGGAGACGCGCAATGACCGTGCCGAGCTGATCGCCCTTCCACTTGGTCAGGGTTCCCACGCCAATGAGCAGCAGCAGCGGGGCCATCAAGGGCGCGAAGACGTTGTCGAAATACGGCGGCCCGACAGATATCTTGCCCAGCCCCAGCGCGTCCAGAAACAGCGGGTAGAGCGTGCCTAGCAGGACGGCGCCGCAGGCGGCGGCCAGCAGCATGTTGTTCACCAGCAGCAAAGATTCGCGAGAGAACAGCGCAAAGCGCTGCCCCAGGCCGACCCGCGCCGCGCGCACGGCGTAGAGCATCAGCGAGGCGCCGATGACCAGGGCCAGGAAGCCCAGAATGAACAGGCCGCGCCGCGGATCGGTCGCGAACGCGTGGACGGAAGACAAGACGCCGGACCGGACCAGGAAGGTGCCCAGCAGTGATAGTGAGAAGGCCACGATGGCGAGCAGTACGGTCCAGCCCTTGAACGCCCCTCGCTTTTCAGTGACGGCCAACGAGTGGATCAGGGCCGTGCCCACGAGCCAGGGCATGAAGGATGCGTTCTCGACGGGGTCCCAGAACCACCAACCGCCCCAGCCCAGCTCGTTGTAGGCCCACCAACTGCCCAGCCCGATGCCGAAGGTCAGGAATACCCAGGCGGCCGTCGTCCACGGGCGCACCCATCGGGCCCAGGTGGCGTCCAGGTTGCCGCCCAGCAAGGCGGCAACGGCGAAGGCATAGGCGACCGAGAAGCCGACGTAGCCCATGTAGAGCATCGGTGGGTGGGTCACCATGCCAGGGTCTTGCAGCAGCGGGTTCAGGTCGCGGCCATCAGGAGCGGCGGGCAACAGGCGCTCGAAGGGGTTGGATGTCAGCAGCATGAAGAGCAGGAATCCGGCACCGACCAATGCCATCACGGCCAGCACGCGCGCAATGAAGTCGGGCGGCGGAGTCCTGCTGAAGCGTGCGACCGCCAGCGACCAGATGTCCAACATGAGCACCCATAGGAGCAGCGACCCTTCGTGTCCACCCCATGTTCCCGCGATACGGTAGTGCAGCGGCAGCGCCGAGTTGGAGTTAGACGCCACGTAGAGGACCGAGAAATCGTGACGCACGAACGAAGCGACCAAGCAGCCGAAGGCGGTGGCGGTCAGCACGAAGCGCAGCACCGTCATGGGTCGGGCCAGCGCCATCCATTCGCCACGGCGGCGATGCGCACCCAGAAGGCACAAGCCCCCCTGCGTGAGCGCAACGCCCAGCGCAAGAATCAGCAGGAAATGACCAAATTCCGGAATCATCGGGCGCCTCCTGATTGCAGCGACTTTGCCATGCGGGCCTTGACCTCGTCCGCGCGCTTCACGGCCTCGGCTGCCTCGGGCGGCATGTAGTTCTCGTCGTGTTTGGCCAGCACTTCTTTGGCCGTGAAGACGCCGTCGGCTCCGAGCCGGCCCTGCGCGACCACCCCCTTGCCTTCCTTGAAGAGATCGGGGAGCACGCCGTCGTACTGCACCGGTACATCCTTGGCGGTGTCCGTCACCACGAACCGGACGCGTACACCGTCGCGCGTCACGGACCCCTGACGCACCATACCGCCGATCCGGAACGTTCGCTCCAGAGGGGCCTCGTGCGCAGCAATCTGGGTGGGCGTGTAGAAGAACACCAGATTGCTGTTGAATGCGTTGAGGACCAGCGCGGTTGCCAGGCTCACGATGCCAACCAGCGCCAGTCCGATCAGTGCGCGTCGATTGCGGGGCCTCATGGCAGAAGCTCCTCCGCCTCAGCGTTCAGCGCCTTCTTCCAGCGCAGGCGCGTTGCCCACGCCTCGACGGCGAGGGCCACCAGAGTGGGGACGTAGGCGCCCCAGACAAAGAGTCCGTGACCCTGCATGGACAGGAACTGCTCGAATGATTGCCAAGCCATCATGGTGCTCAGTGTCGGTTCATGGACGGCCTACGCGCGCGCAGGCTTTGGACCCATTCGGTGTGAGATTCCTCTTCGAGGACCAAGGCACGCGTACGGGTGAATACCACCGCGAACGCATACGACCAAAAGCTGAACGTCATCAACAGCATGGCTGTCAGCATGGATGTGGCAATCTTGGGCGCAGCGTTCAGCGGCACGCTCGGGCCCTGATGCAGGGAGTTCCACCATACCGCGGCAAAGTAGATGATGGGAATGTTGACGACCCCGACCAACGCCACGATCGCGCCAGCGCCGTCGGAGCGGCGCCGCTCTTCGATCGTGGAAGTCAACGCCAGGTAGCCGATGTAGAGCAGCAGCAGCACGAAATAAGACGTCAATTTGGCGTCCCAGACCCACCATGTTCCCCAAGTCGGTTTGCCCCAGAGGGAGCCCGTCCACAAGGTAATCACGGTGAACAAGGTTCCGGTGGGCGCCAGGGCGCGGGCCAACATCGAGGCTACGCGAACCTTGGCCGCCCAACCCACGGTAGCCCAGAACGCCATGGCGACATAGATCACCATCGACATCCAGGCGGCAGGCACGTGGATGAAGATGATCCGGTAGACATTGCCTTGCTGGAAGTCGCTGGGCGCCAGCCCCAGGCCCAGCCCCAGGCCCGCCAGACCCAGCAATGCGGCCACGGCCCAAAACCCAGGGATCAGATATCCCGTGAGGGCGTAGAAGCGAGGGGTTGCTGCAAAGGTGGTCCAGCGCATGAAGGTCCTCAGGTCAGTCGAGTGCGAGGCGCAGGGCCGCCGCGCTGGCCCAGGGCAGGCCTGCCAAGCTCAGCAACAGCAGCGCTGCCAGCAGGGAAAAGTGGGCCTGCACCGATTGCCCGGCCTGCGCCGCGGAGACTGCGCTGGCCCCGAAGATCAGCGTGGGCACGGTCAGAGGCAGCACGATGACGAGGAGTAGCGCGGCGCCGGAGCGCAGGCCCAACGTCAGCGCCGCGCCCAGGCCGCCCAGCAAGCTGAGTGTCGGCGTCCCCACCAGCAAGCCCAGGCCCAACACCAAAGTCGATGCGCCTGTCATACCGAAAAACAAGGCCATCAGCGGCGACAGCAAGACCAAGGGAAGCCCGCTGATCAGCCAGTGGGCCAGAGTCTTGCCAAGCACTAGGGCGACCAGCGAGCCGGGCGCCATCACCATCTGCTCGAGCGATCCGTCCTGGTGGTCCAGTGCGAACATCTGGGTGACTGACAGCGTGCTAGCCAGCAGGGCGCAGACCCAGACCACCCCGGCACCGATATCGCGCAAGGTCTGAGGCTCGGGGCCGACCCCCAGGGGAAACAGGCCGGCTGCCGCCAGAAAAAATCCCAACGGCAGCAGGCCATCACTGCGGCGACGCTGTGAGAGCGTCAAGTCGCGGCGGGCAACGACCCACCAGATGGGGGCCGTGCTCATGGCCTCCTGCCCTCGCCACCCAGATGAAGCTGGGGGCAGTTCGTCCAGGGAATGCTTTGATGGCTGGTCAGCAGCACGGCACTTCCCTGGCCCAGCTTGTGGTCCACGAGCTCGGCAAACCCAGCGACGCTAGCGTCATCCAGCGCGTCCAGTGGTTCGTCAAGCAGCCACACCCTTGGCGCGTCGTCCAGGGCAAGTCGCGCCAGGGCACCCCGCCGCCGCATGCCCTGGGATAGGTGTCGCACCGGCGTGCGCCAGTGTCGCCCCAGGCTCAATCGGTCCAGTGCATGCCGCGCGCGGTCGCGCGGACTGTCCAGCCCTTGAAGCGATGCGAGGAAGCTGAGCGCCTCACCCAGTGTCAGGCCATCCTTGAGGGCGTTCTGATGTCCCACGTAGGCCAGGCTTTTTCGGCGCTTCGAATCCAGCTCACACCACGGCACGCGGTTGAGCAGCACCTGACCCGCGGAGGGTTCCGTCAGCCCCGCCAGCATCCTCAGCAAGCTGGTCTTGCCGCTGCCGTTCGCACCGCGCAGCCAGGTGACGCAACGAGGCTCGACGCTGAAGCTCAGCGACTCGAACAGCAGGTGCCTCCCGCGTCGGCAACTCAGGCCCGCGGCAGAAAGTAAAGGGCAGGGGGGCGATGCGGCAGTGGTCAACAATTGCTGTGGCCGGAAATTCAGTAGATGTGTACCGCAATCACATGGGCGATCGCACTGAATACCATCAGGTAAACGAATGGAACGTGGGCCACGTGCCACCACGAGAACAGGCGCTCCATGGCCGAGTACTGAGCGATTCTCTCCAGCGCCATCAGCTCGTGATGCACAAGCAATTTGGCCGTGCGCATCAGCCGCCGAGTGCGCGACGCGCTGAGTGACTCGGATTTGGCGACCACCAACACCCGCAGTTTCAGCGCCTCATGGCAAGCGTGCTCGACCTGCCACCTCCACCACGGCACCTGGATCAGCGCCCGCAGCAGTGCAGGACGCCCCTGCCCTTGGGGCGTGACTGCCCGCTCCTCGAAGCCCTTGATTCTGGCGACGACTTCGGGGGCGAAGCGCAGCCGGAAGGCCGCGCCTTCCGGGCTTCCCGTCGTGCTGCGCAAGGCTGCGAGATCCAGCTTGTGCCCATGCAGATCACTGTGCAGCCGCACATACAGGAAGCGCCCGATCACGCCGCTGACGGCCACGATCAGCATGGAGAACAGCGCAACGCCCGCGTTGATCGATCCGATGTGGTAGGTCGAGTGCACAAGAATCAACGTGGGGCCTGCGATGCCCAGCACCATGTGCGCGATGAACCAGGGCTTGCCGGAGCCGAAGCGCTGCATGAAGCGCCAGTGCTTGCGCATGGGGTAGGTGAAGAGCAGCAGCATGCAACTGCCGCCGGCAACGCCGAGCCAATAGCCCGCGTCGGAGCCAGCCGAGAACAGTCCCAGGTCACTGAAGCGCCAACTGCCGAGAATAAGCAGGCTGAGAACCACGTAAAGCCACGCATCGCTGCGGCCGGCACGTTTGCGCGAGGGGTCCAGTTGCCGTTGCAGCGCACGTCGGGATTCGATGTCAGATGCGCTGGTCACTGAGGTGTTCACGCCTCGACTCCTGGCAGCCTGCCGTCAGCTTGAGGGCTTCTTGCCGTCGCGCGAGACGCACGGGATGCCCTAGGATCAATTTCAGAAACAGACACCATGAATCTCTTGACCTATTTGCTTGTTTACGGAGCGATCATCGCCCTCTCGATGCTCTTGTACGTCAGGCGCAAATCTCGCCGCAATCAGGAAGCGCAGAGGGTAAGGGCCGAATCTGAACGGGCCGGGCTCAACGAACCTCCATCGTTACATCCCGTAGTCGATCCGACAAAGTGTTTCGGCTCCGGCGCCTGCACCCGGGCCTGTCCCGAGGCAGCCTTGGGTGTCGTGAACGGCAAGGCAACCCTGATCAATGCCGCGGCCTGCATTGGTCATGGGGCGTGCTTCAGCGCCTGCCCGGTTCAGGCAATCACCCTGGTCTTTGGTACGGCAAAGCGTGGCGTGGACATCCCCCATGTGTCCGCCGACTACGAAAGCAACGTACCGGGTGTCTTCATCGCGGGTGAACTGGGCGGCATGGGATTGATCCGCAAGACTGCTGAGCAGGGGCGGCAGGCCATGGCGGCCATACGCAAGCGCATGGGCAACCACGCAGCCCCCCTTGACGTCGTTATCGTCGGAGCCGGTCCGGCAGGCATTTCGGCCGGCTTGTCCGCCATCCATCACAAGATGCGCTATGCCATCGTGGAGCAGGAAGACTCGCTGGGTGGTGCCGTCTACCACTACCCGCGCAACAAGATCGCGATGACGGCCCCCGTCAAGCTGGACCTGATTGGAACGGTCAAGCTTGGCACCGAGGTGCAGAAAGAAAAACTGCTCGCCTTCTGGAATGACGTCATGGCGCGCACGGGTCTCCAGGTCCGTTTCAACGAACGTTTCGAAGGGCTGGATACACGCGCTGATGGCACGTTTGAGGTCAAGACCTCCAAAGAGGTCTTGCACACGCGCAGCGTGCTGCTGGCGTTGGGGCGGCGTGGATCGCCGCGCAAGCTCGAGGTGCCGGGAGAGGAAACGGCCAAGGTGGTGTACCGCTTGATCGACGCCGAGCAATACGCTGGGCAAGACGTGCTGGTGGTCGGTGGCGGCGACAGCGCGCTGGAGGCGGCAATCGCCCTGGCCGAGCAGCCGGGCACGACGGTCACGCTGTCCTATCGGAGCGCCGCGTTCTCTCGCGTCAAGGAAAAGAACCGGCTAGCCGTGCAGGCCGCCGAGCGGGAGGGTCGACTGAAATTACTGCTCGAGTCGCAGGTGCAAGAGATCCGAACTGATACCGTGGCTCTGACGACGAAGTCAGGCGACCTCGAACTGGCCAACGATCACGTCATCGTCTGCGCCGGAGGCGTGTTGCCGACCCCCTTGCTCCAGAGCATTGGCATCCGCTTCGAGACCAAGCACGGCAAGGCCTGATTCAGCCGGTTCAGGTTTGCTTCAGGTCGGGGAGGCCCAATGCGGCATGCAACTGCTTCTCCTTCGTCACGATGTCATCGAAGGCAATGCGCTCTTGAACTTTTTGACCAGGGCCGGCCATCAAGTCCACTGGGCACGTCACGTTCGCCAAGCGCGGGTTCTGCTGGACTCAGCCACCTTCGACGTGCTTCTTCTGCGTCCAGCCCTGCCGGACGGCAGCAGCCTGTCATTGGTGCGGGACTTGCGCTCCCGGGGCATTCGCGTGCCCGCGTTGATGCTGCTGGAGTCCGACACCGCAGAGGCGACCCGCCGGCGCTGTATTCGCGCGGGCGTCAGCGACATGCTGCTGGAGCCGGCCTCAGGCGCGGAGGTGCTGGCGCGCCTGGACATGATGCAGCGCCGGCGGGGGGCCGACAGGGTGGTCAACTTGGGCGCCGGCGTCGTGCTGGACATGGATTTGCGGCGCATCGAGCGTGACGGGGCCGTCGCTGACCTCACCGCCATGGAGTGGGCCGTGTTGGAGCAACTCAATCGGCAACGAGGGCGTATCTACAGCCGGCGCGAATTGGAAAACGTCCTCTGGCAGCAAGGACTCGCGGCACCGGCCAGCAATTCCCTGGAGGTCATCGTGAGCCGCCTGCGGCGCAAGCTGGGCGCCAAGCTGCTTGTCACTCACCGAGGTCTTGGCTACCAGATCATCGACTGCCGTTGAATAGCCGGACTGCAGTTTCCAGTGTCCAAACGCGGCGAATCTCGATCACGTCGAAGTCCATGGACAGATTGCCCGGGAATGGTGCATACGGGGACAGGCGCAGCACAGTTTGCCGTATGGCTTCGTCCACCGCAGATGAACCGCTGCTTCGGTTGATGGTCACGCTTTCGACGCTGCCGTTGCTGCGCAGGGCGACAGTCACCATCGGCGACTCGAGGTTTCCCGCTGCGCCAGATCGAATGTCTTCGACGTGAGCCAGTGTTTCGACGCGTTGGCGCCAGCCTTCCGCGTACATCGCAGCGGCGAGGTCTCGGTCCTGCTTGTTGACCAGCAGCTTGCGTCGGGGTGACGGCGGCGGCACAGCGACCGGCCTGGGCGGATCGACGACCGCGGGTAAGGGAAGGATGGGCGCAGCGACTACCGGATTTCGAAGAGGGGACTCGTTTGGAGCCCGGGGGGCGGTTGTGGCAGCGGCAACGCCCATGCCCGGCGGATCGCGAAGCCGGCCGGGCTCCCCCCCCTTGGCGCCGTCGCCACCCCCTGCTTGACCCGGACGGCGGCTGCTCTCGGGATGGCTGCCCTCCCGCGCCAAGGCGTCGACCCGAGCACCATTCACCCGTGCAATCTCCGCCCGTGCGGCCTCCAGGCGAACCGATTCGACCCGTGCTGCTTCGGTCCTCTCAGCCTCAGCGCGAGCCGCTTCCACCCGAGCCGCCTCGATACGCGCCGCTTCGACCCGGGCAGCAGCTGCACGAACTGCTTCCAACCGCGTCGCTTCAACCCTGGCAGCTTCGATGCGTGCTGCCTCTAGCTTCTCGGCTTCGGCACGAGCCGCTTCCACACGGGCCGCTTCCACACGGGCCGCTTCCACACGGGCCGCTTCCACACGGGCCGCTTCCACACGGGCCGCCTCCACGCGGGCCGCCTCCACGCGTGCCGCCTCCACGCGTGCCGACTCCACGCGTGCCGACTCGATACGCGCTGCTTCGAGCCGCGCGGCTGCCACACGAGCTGCTTCCAGCTTTGCCGCTTCAAGCCGGGCAGCCTCGAGCCTTGCTGTCTCTACCCTCTCGGCCTCAGCGCGAGCGGCCCCGGCCCGTGCTGCCTCGATACGTGCTGCTTCGGCTCGGGCTGCTTCCAGTCTCGCGGCATCCACGCGCGCCGCTTCGAGCCGGGCTGCCTCGATCCTCGCCGCTTCCAGCCTCGCAAGGTCGACTCGGGCTGCTTCGATAGCTGCAATAGCTGCAACCTCCGCCTTGACTGCGGCGTCCACCTTGGCTGTTTCTAGCCGCAAGGCCTCCATCTGGACTCGCCGTACGGCGCTGTCCCCGATTCTGTCTCGTTCGGAAGTTGCGCGCGCGGGGTCAGGCTGGCTGGCCGCCAGGTCGACCATGGGCGGCGGGTCGAAGACCCGAAACTCCCGCCGAAGATCGTCGGAGGCCGCGAGAACGGGTGTGGGCAAGTTCTCTGGCGCAGGTTGCGGGTCGCCCGGGGGCGTTGCTACGGCGCCCTGCGGCAGCGTGGTCGGTGCCGTGCGCGACGCCGCCGAGGGAGTCAAAGCATCGGACCGCGTCGGCGGCGTGGTCGGCGCGGGAGCCTCGGCGGCAGTCGCAGGGCTTGTCGGGGGGCGTGCATCCCCAGACCGCGGATTGTCCGCCGTCACGGTCGAGCCGACGTCCGCGACCGTTGGCGGGCGTCCGTTCTCAGCGGGCCGTGCCGTCGCGGGCAATGAATCCGCTGCGGTCGACGGCGCATCCGAAATCTCCAGGCGCGCCGTCAACGGCACGCCCGCCAAGTGATCGAGACGGC